>OFGE01000609.1_pt1 | contig 38320 bp, 37 predicted proteins | sample 1521681 | NCBI WGS metagenome assembly OFGE01 (sample SAMEA3504093, study PRJEB24116) | mouse gut metagenome | biome: mouse gut; feature: mouse-associated habitat; material: faeces | place: Denmark | collected 2011
AGTATAGTAAAGAAGGATTAGTTTATGAAAAAACAAATGAAGTAATGGAAGGAGAAAAGTGGGATAATGGTAGTGAAATAAAAATGTTTGATTTAGAAATTATTCCTCATAAAAAAGAAATAAAAGAAGCCCTAAACCAATCTAGAAAATGGTTTGAAAAAGTGAAACAAGTGAAAGCAAAAGAAAAAGAAAAGGGATTGGATGAGCTTAGAAATAAAATGCGAAAGGAATGGAATGGGGATGAAAAATAAAATGATGAATAACAAATATATATAAGTTTGATGCTGAACAAAGAAAGCATAAAGAGAGGGTAATTAATTTGCCTTCTCTTTATGTTTCTTATAAAAAAACTCTATAAATCTTGAAAAAAGTGAATTATTGATATATAATATTTTGCATTGAAACTAAAATAAAGGGAGAGAAAGCTATGGGATATAATTTTAAAGAAATAGAACAAAAATGGCAATCAAAATGGTACAAAGAAGGTACATTTAATGCAAAACAAGACTTTTCAAACAAGAAAAAATGGTATGGTTTAATAGAATTTCCATATCCTTCAGGCCAAGGATTACATGTTGGTCATCCAAGAAGTTATACTGCATTAGATATTATTGCAAGAAAGAAAAGAATGGAAGGATATAATGTTTTATATCCAATTGGTTTTGATGCTTTCGGACTCCCTGCTGAAAATTATGCTATAAAAAATCATGTTCATCCTAAAATAACAACAGAAAATAATATTAATCATTTTAGAGAACAATTAAAGTCTTTAGGTTTTTCTTTTGATTGGTCAAGAGAAGTAAATACAACAGATCCAGATTATTATAAATGGACACAATGGATATTTATTCAATTATATAAAAAAGGACTTGCTTATAAGGCTACAATGCCAATTAATTTTTGTACAGGATGTAAAGTAGGTTTAGCTAACGAGGAAGTTGTAAATGGTGTTTGTGAAAGATGTGGAAGTCCAGTAGTACAAAAAGAAAAATCGCAATGGATGTTAAAAATTACTGAATATGCACAAAGATTAATTGATGATTTAGATGATATAGATTTCTTAGATAAAATAAAAGCTCAACAAATAAATTGGATAGGAAGAAGTGAAGGAGCAGAAGTTAACTTTAAAATAGAAGGAACAGATGAAACTTTACTAATTTATACAACAAGACCAGATACAATTTTCGGAGCAACTTATATGGTTGTTGCACCAGAACATGAATTAATTAAAAAGTATTCAGACAGAATTATAAATTTAGAAGAAGTAAATGAATATAAAGCAAAATCAGCATTAAAATCAGATTTTGAAAGAGCAGAACTTAATAAAGAAAAAACAGGTGTCGAAATAAAAGGAATTAAAGCTATAAATCCATTAACAAAAGAAGCTATTCCTATTTGGATTTCAGATTATGTTTTAATTACTTATGGAACAGGGGCTATTATGGCTGTTCCTGCACATGATGATAGAGATTTTGAGTTCGCTAAAAAATTTAATTTACCAATAAAACCAGTTATCAGACCTAAAGGGGAAAATCAAAATGATGAAGTACAAAATAATGATTATTTAATTGTTGATGAAGAATCAGCACCATATATGACTGAACCTTTTACTGATGTTAATAATGGTATAGCAGTAAATTCAGAATTTTTAGATGGATTAACATCAAAAGAGGCTATTGAAAAAGCAATTAATTATATAGAAGAAAATAAATTAGGTGAAAGAAAAGTAAATTATAAATTACGTGATTGGGTATTTTCTCGTCAAAGATATTGGGGAGAACCAATACCAATGGTATATTGTGAAGATTGTGGATGGAATCCTATTTCAGAATCAGAATTACCACTTGTATTACCAGATATAGAAGATTACGAACCTGGAGAAAATGGCGAATCACCTTTAGCAAAACAAACAGAATGGATAAAAACAAAATGTCCTTGTTGTGGAAAGGATGCTAGACGTGAAACAGATACAATGCCACAATGGGCGGGATCATCATGGTATTTCTTAAGATATATGGATCCACATAATAATGAAGCATTAGCTTCAAAAGAGGCTCTAGAATATTGGTCTCCAATAGATTGGTATAATGGTGGAATGGAACATACAACACTTCATTTATTATATTCAAGATTCTGGCATAAATTTTTATATGACGTAGGAGTAGTTCCTACTAAAGAACCATATCAAAAAAGAACATCTCATGGTATGATTTTAGGTGGAAATGGAGAAAAAATGTCTAAATCTAAAGGAAATGTTATTAATCCTGATGATATAGTTGCTGAATTTGGAGCAGATACTTTTAGAGTTTATGAAATGTTTATGGGACCTTTTGATCAAACAGCTCCATGGTCTATGGAATCTATTCGTGGATGTGGAAAATTTTTAGATAGAGTATGGAATATGAAAGATATTTTAGTTGATGGTGATGAATATTCTCCTGAGCATGAAAAAATGATGCATAAAGCTATTAAAAAAGTAACTTCTGATATAGAAGAAATGAAATTTAATACTTCTGTTGCAGAATTCATGAAAATGACAAATGAGTTTTATAAAGATAAGAAAATTAATAGAGCAGAATATAAAACATTCTTACAATTACTAAATCCTTTTGCACCACATATGACAGAAGAACTATTTAGTATGTTAGATGAGGACAAAACTATTAATGAAACACCTTGGCCAACATATGATGCATCAAAAACTATAGATGATGAAATAGAAATTCCTGTTCAAGTAAACGGAAAAGTAAAAGCAGTAATTGTTGCATCTAAGGATGCTTCTCAAGAAGAAGTAAAAGCAATAGTAGAGAGTAATGGAACTGTTAAAAATGCTATTGGTGGAAAAAATGTTGTTAAAGAAATTTATGTAAAAGGTAAAATTTATAATATTGTAGTTAAATAATTATAAAAAATCTATTCCTGTGTAAGGAATAGATTTTTTTATATTATAGGAAATTACTTTGTAATTCCTATAATATAAAGACTTTGGCCAATTTCGCACATTTCTTACCATTAGGAATGGTAATGACGTAGAGATAAATTATGTGCATCGAACAAAGACGAGCCACTTAAACTTATTTAAAATGTTTGAGAATGTTAAAAGTGGCCCTTTTATTCTTTAATAGGAAAGTTTTCTGAACTTCATATTAAAGAAAGCTTTATTTAACAATTGTACCTCAAAATTTTTATTCTTTTCTTTTTTTTAAAAAAGATTACATAATATTGATGATTTTTCGATATTATGATACAATGTAAAACAGTTAAAATTATTTTTATATCTATTAGAAATTAATATAGGATATAATAACAGTTTTACCACATATGTAACAATTTAATTATTTATTCAATTAATAAAGGGGTGACAAAATGATTAAAGACTTTACAATAGGAAGAAGTGATTTTTCTGTTACAGTGTATGTACCATGGAACTGTACAAACAATTGCAAGTTTTGTTCTTCAAAGAAAGATTATAATCTAATTAGAAGTGATTTTGAAAAGCTAAAAGAAAGCTTGCGGTTAATACGGAAGTCCATTTTACCAATTGTTGTTTTTACTGGTGGTGAACCAAGTGCAGATGTTGAAAAATTACGAGAATTATTATCAATAGTAGATAATAAGATAGTTTATATTAATACAAGTTTACCCAAAAGAAATTGCAAAGAGTTTATTGAACTTGTAAATTCTACTGATTGTGTGAAAAGTATTAGTATTTCTCGCCATCGACATTCATATGTTGAGGATTCAACAATTTTACATCAAATTGCAGAAGATAAAGTAATTGCAACAATAAAAAAGCCTGTTAGAATTAATGTAGTTTCACAGGGAGAAGATACTTTTTCTGTTGACAGTTTAAAAGTATATGTTGATAGATGGAGTAAAATTGCAAAACTTAAAGGTGGATCACAATCCCTATTATTAAATTTAAGAGGTAACTATGTTGCACAGAACAAAGCAGAATTACATGAGATGACTAACTGTAAAGTTGTTAATGATTTAGCTATTGCTTACTATTATAAATCTCATAGTTTTTGCAATGTTTGTGATACTTGTACCTTTATAAAATTTGATGAAAACGGAGAAGATGAGTTAATTATTAATTATCATCGAGGACTGATGACTACAGCTATACCATTTGGAAATATTGTAGAAATTAATGACCTGATTATATTACAAAATGGAGATATATGTTACGACTGGGATGGCAAAAAAGAGAATATATCTATATTTTTGAATATGATACACCAATATTAAAACAATAAAGGAGGAAAACATTATGTCATGTGGTGGAAGTAGTAGTTTTGGAGGTTGTGGTGGTTCTTCTGAAATTAGGATACCAATAGAATCAGGAGGCTGTGGTGGAGCAAGAAAATATTTGTACGCTAATAAACGCAGTAGCGGATGTGGAGGAGATAGTCACACTACATTCTCAGTAGATTCAGGAGGTTGTGGTGGAAGAATTCCTGCGTCTAATGAAGACATTAGACGGGCTTTTGAGTATAATAGAAAACGTGGATGGTAGAAATTGTTAAAATGAAAACTGAATATTGGGAAAAGAGCACTAAAATTAGTGCTCTTTTCCATTAATTAAGTTTTTTTATATTATAGGAAATTGCTCTGCAATTCCTATGATATAAAGTCTTTGACACATTTCTTAGTTCTAGGAATTGTAATGACGTAAAGATAAGTTATGTGCATTAACAAAGACGAGCCATTTAAAATGTTTGAGAATGTTAAAAAGGCTCTTATGTTCGACTATAAAAATAATTAGTTGCTAAAGTTTATATACTATAATTTGCCTTACAAATTATAGTTTAATATTTTAAATTTGCTATTTGTTTTGCAAACATTTCGTAATTTGGTTTGTATTTTTTTAACATATTATAAAAACTTTTTGTATGATTTTTGAATTTTAAATGACAAAATTCATGGAAAATAATATATTCAATTACTTCTCTTGAATATCTAACTATATACGGATTTATACAAATTGATTGTAAATCTTTGTTACAAGTTGCTAAGCTTCCTGAAATTTTTTTTATTTCATAATCTTCTGGAGCAAAACCGAATTCATGTCTTGCTTTTTCCATAATATTTTCAATTTCATTTTCTGCAATTTTTGTATACATTTTTAATAATATTATATTTACTAATTCTTGATTATCTTTTTTTCTATAAGAGATAGGTAAATGAATATTTATACAATTTTTTTTTAAATTTAATTCGGGAGAGTTTATTCTTAAATAATATATATTTACAGAAAAATTCAAACCAAATATTTTTGCAAATTTAGGTTGTAAAGTTTCATCTTTTCCAAACAAAAAGTTATCATTGTTTAATTGGATTTTTTCCTTTGTATTACTTGATTTTACTAATTTTAAAATATTCATTTTATCATCCTCCTATAAAATAAATGTTCGCAAATGTTTGTTTGTTTTATTTTACATATACATTTATAAATTGTCAATAGTAAAACGAAAAAATGTTCGGTGATTTCAGAATGAAATTTTAAAACACTTGAAATTCTAAGAAAAATATAAAAAATAAATTTAATATTGTAAGTATAAAATTATTAAAATATTATTTAGAAGTAAGAACATGCAGATTTTACTGCAGTTATTGACTTTAAATACAAATGATGATAATATATTTACATAAAATTTTTATAATAAAAATTATTATCATACTAAGTATTATTTACTAAGTAAATTTATTACAAGGAGGGTAGTTTTTAGTAACCATAAACTTTTACATTATGAAAGGAGCGTACTATTATGGCTGAAAGAAAACTTATACACGTATATGTAACTCACAATCGGAGGAAATACAGTGAAGTAACTATACCTGCTGACATTAATGAGGTGGAGTTTAAAGCTTTGCTTAGGGATTTGGGACATATTTCTTCTTTTCGCAATTCTTATCTTACAACAAAAGTGTATTTGGAAGATAAAAATAAGAAGAATTTTAAAGAGATTTGTACAGACGAATATCGTTCTTTAGAGGAATTAGGCATTGTAGAATGTAGTTTCGTTTTTATTGAAGAGGGAGAGCACGAACCTTGTCCACGAACTGAAGTTGTTTACAGAAGAGCTGAATCTATGAGGTGTTTGTATGGTTGCCCGATGGCAAATAGTGTTGAAGAAGCAGTAAATCAGGCTGAGAAGTATTCTGAAAATGAAAGTTCTGTGACAAGTGGTAAGATTATAATTGATTAACTGAAAGGAGATATTATGTGTAATTACTCAAATGGTAAAAATTCACTGCATACTCTCTTTTTTGAAGTAACTAGCCGATGTAATGCACTCTGCGACCATTGTGGTAGCAGGTGCACAGCTAGCCAAAAAGATGAATTATCTTCTGAAATTTTCAAAAAAGTGCTTGATAGTGTGGCAAAAAATTTTGGGACAAGCTCTATTATGCTAAATATTACAGGTGGAGAACCACTTATAAGAAAAGATTTGTTTGAAATTACAGCATATGCAGATAGCCTTGGCTTCAAATGGGGATTAGTAACTAATGGAATGCTAATAACAAATGATGTTATTAGCAAAATGAGAGAAACACACATGTCAACAATTACGATTAGTCTTGATGGAATGAAAAAGACTCATGAAAAATTTAGACATGTACCAGGTTCTTTTGATAGAATTATTTCTTCTATTGAAAAGCTAAAAAAGGCTAATTTTGTTGAACATATTCAAGTTACTTTTATTGCAACTAAAAAGAATATTTCTGAATTACCAGAAGTTTATCGGCTATTAAGTATGCTTAAAATTGATTCTCTTAGAATTAGTGGGATAGATCCTATTGGCAGAGCTAAAGATAATAAAGACTTAATGTTGAGTACAGAAGATTATTACTTTTTATTTGATTTTATAAAAAAGCATTCATCTTCTGAGCTACCAGTAGTATGGAGTTGTACTCATTATTTTGGTAATACTGAAAATACTGTAGATCCAACTGGCAAGAAGTTTGCCTGCTACACAGGAATTCATGTTGCATCAGTTCTTTCTAATGGGGATATTTTTGGATGTCCTAACATTCCAAGAAGGAAAGAATTGATACAAGGCAATGTCCTAAAAGATGATTTTTGCGAAGTTTGGAAAAATAAATTTGAATTTTATAGAAATCCAAATAGAACAAAGGCTAAGCAATGTGAAAGTTGTGAGTATTGGAAGTATTGTAAAGGAGATAGTTTTCATACTTTTGATTTTGAAACTAATACACCACAATTTTGTTACAAAAAAATTTTCAAGAAAAAAGATGATTTGAAAAAAATGAAAGATGTATCATATAATGATATTCTTACATTATTAATGAAAAAAAATGGAGAAATGCAACATCTTACAATAGAACCAGCTAAGTTTAAAGCATCTAAAACAGTAATATTTACGCCACAAGCTACAAAGGATTTATACAGTATTTTCCATTATGGAGAATGTCATCCTAGTAATTTGTATGAAGAGCAAGCTGGATTAATCGGAAATAATTTTAATGAAGTTTCTTTAGTGAAATATGTTGTGCCAGCAATCTTATATAATCGAGCTAGAAATATGGCCACAATGGATGATTTTTGTTTAAGGCAGATTATGGACGAAATCTCAATTATAAATGAGAATATACCTAAATCTGATTCGATTTATCAAGATTTGTTTGGAAATGTAGAATTTCTTGGATTTGCACATAGTCATCCACAAGAAACTGATTTTAGATTTAGTACTCATGATACAAAAAATCATAAAGATTTTGTAAAAAAATTTGGCGATTTTATATCCATTATCTTAAATCCGCAAAAGGAAAAAATTGTAGGATTTTTAGGAGAAGAATGTGAGCAAGTAAAATTAATATTGTTATCTAAATAACTACAAAATACCGATAGCTCTAATAGAGCTTATCGGTATTCTTTTTTGCTCTGTACAAAGAAATCTTTTTGGATTTTCTATAAAATAAATGTTTATGTCAAATTTTACATAGTAAAAGTTTGTGTGAATTTATAATATGTAATTTTAACAAAATTAGAAAAAAGAGGCGAAGACGCCTCTCTTAATGAGTTTTAGAGATCATAATTGTAGTTTGTTTTGGGATTTGGTAAAATAAATTCTAATTATCTAATTTTCTTTAATTTTCCATTCTTTAGAACAACTTCTTTTATAATACCAATTTTGTTCTTATTAAAGTTATTACTATTTGAACAGAATTTGTTAGATTTTTTCGGTTTAGAAATTTTTGCTGTGAGAGTTACTCCTTTACGAATATAACCGAATTTTTTTGCTGAGATAAAACCGAATTTTGAAACATTTGTGGCGACTTTTTTCCCATTGAGTCTTAAGATACCATTAACGAGTAACAAAGTGTAGCTTTTGGTAGTACCTTTAATATAAAGAGTACAATAGTTATCTTTTGTTACTACATAAGTTTTTTTGGCTTTCCACTTATTAGAAGTCGTAAGCTGTTTTATTGTAAAGGTATTTTTGGTTGTTACAATTTGACTAATGAAACCATTATTATCAGTCTTAAATGATTTGAAAGTACTATTGAGTTCGATCTTTTCTGCGGAATACCAATTACCGTTTTTAAATCTGTACACTGTACCATTTAATTCATAAAGATACACATTATAGAAGGCATCTAATCCCATGAATTTTGCACCTTTTACAGTGTCAGATAACCGTACTTTATTTGTTACATTTAAGACTCTTTGCCCGTTGTTAGAAGTTACAATAGATAACGCTAATTTGCTATTTTTAAAAGCATTGTAAACCATTTCTCCAGCGGAATTTGTGAAAATCTCTACACGATTTGAAGCTTTATTTGATACTATAGGTGCATCATTGCCGTCATCTGTTTCAGGAGCATTGGCTAAAGTAGAGATATATTTATTTCCTGAAGTAGTTTTGACAATGGTTATCAAATCATCTGCATTATAAAGAAAAGAGATTGCGCCAGAAGGAATCAAGATAGTTACCTTGTTATTCTTATCCACGCTAATAACTTCTCCATTGCTGGTAATCGAGTAAAAAATTTCACCTATAGCGAAACCATTATACAGAGAACCAGATCCAGCAGATAAATTTGTTACAATTGTACCATTACTGTGACATACTGTATTACCACGGCTATAAAACTTGCGAGTGACACAATAGCTCTTTTTTTGAGTGTTATAGCTATTGTAGTTATACATAGTACGCCCAGTAGCCGCATCATCGTATGTGTAGCCATATGGAGCATTTGTTGCATTAGAAGCAAATGCATTTGGGCAAGAGCCGAAAATAATGCATAAAGCTAACAACATTGCAACAACTTTTACTGAAGATTTGATTTTTTTCATATATTATACCTATTCCTTTCTGACTGATCAAATCTCCAAAACTCATTTTGTAGTTCAACAAATAATTGGCAGACCAATTAAAAAAGTTGAACATCAAATCCCATACTATAATTATACCATATTAGAGCAGTAATAACAATAAACCGAGAAAGAGAAAAATTTTTGTGTTCTGGTAGGAAATAACAATTTTGATAATATTTTTCTATTATTATAAAAAAAAAACAAAATTAAAAATATATAGTATGTACTATACTTTTAAATTTTCAATTGATATAATAAATAAAAAACAAATGGAGAAAGAAATGAAGATAAGTAGAAGAGCAAAAAGATTAATGAGTTGTGATTTAATTAATACAATAGTAAGTTTGTTTGGAGCAACTTTTTTGTAGCATATATTTTGCAAATTTCAAATGAACACTATATTATATAATTGTTTATGCTCTATTAGGAATTGAAAATTTTTTATTAGGAAATATAATAAAATGTAAACAAGAAAAAAGAGTTGTAATTTATAGAATTAGTATTATTGTAAAATCAATATATATTATTAATTGTTTTATTTAAATCGAAAATAAGTCAATATTTTATTTTTGCTGTAGTATTTTATGGAATTGCAGAAGTTTTATATTAGTTCCAATAATATTAGGAACTTCTATAACATTAATCTCTTTTGTAAATATTGAAATATATATTTTATTATTAACTTTAATCCAAATAATAATATCTTTATATATAAAAGCAAAAGATTTTAGAGGTGATAGTAAAAATACAAAATATAGCTTAAAAAAATGTATAATATCGAAAAAAAATTAGAATTGGAGAATTGTAAATTGAAAAAATATAAAGAATATAATTTTTTTACTGCACTAAAAGATTTGTTTAAATATGCTGGACATAATAAAAAGCAATATTGGATTGGAACAATATTTATGTTAGTTTTTGTTATAACATCAATGATATATACAACTCAAAATTCAAATTTAATAGCAAGTATAATGAGTATGAAATTAGATATAGCTATTAGACTAGTTTTTGTATGTGCAATTTGGAGATTAATTTCAATTACATTATGTCATAATCAATGGAGAAGAATTGTTATTAATGCTGAAAAAGAAATAGTATCTAATATTCAAAAATGTTTATATAAAAAAATTTTAGCACTGTCAATGACTACTTTTGATAATATAGAATCAGGAAAATTTTTAACAACAATGAAAGCAGCAGAAAGTGGAATGATTAGTACAATAACTTCATTATTATTAGAAAGTGCTTATGTTGCAACTTCTTGTGTAATGTTAATAGTAATATATGTTATAGATTATAAAATAGGATTAGCAGTAACTATTATTTCTATAATTAGTTTATATCTATTTAAAATACAATTAAAAAAATCTAAGAAATATTTAGATAATGAATTTCAAAATACAGATAAATATACAACAATAGTAAATGAAACAACCAAAGGAATAAAAGAAATTAAAGCTTTAAATTTAAAAGATAAATGCATAAATATTTTCAGTAATTATATTAATAAGTTATCAGATGTTAGAATGAGAAGAAGAATTTTAAACAAAACAGTAAATACTTCTAAATGGACTATAAGAATAGTAGGAGATGCAATAATATTATTATATATAATTTCAAAAGTAAAAAATGGAGAATTTAGTATTGAAACAGCAATGCTATTAATTACATATATGACAACAGTTGTTGATGATGTATTTCATAGAATTATTGAACATGACTTTGGAATATCAGAATTTACAGCTAATATGAAAAGAATAAATGAAATATTGAAAAATGATAGTTTAAAAGAGGAAAAATTTGGGAATAGGACTTACAATAATATTCTAGGAAGTATAGAATTTAAAAATGTGAATTTCAAATATGAAAAATGTGATAAATCTATATTAGAAGATATTAACTTCAAAATAAAACCTAATACCAAAAGTGCAATAGTAGGGCAAAGTGGTGCTGGAAAAACAACCTTATTTAAATTATTATTAAAAGAATATGATAATTATAGTGGAACTATAAAATTTGATGGGAAAAATATAAAAGATTTTAAAGAAGAAAGTTTTAGAAATTCAATAACTATTGTAAATCAAGAGCCAATATTGTTTAATATGAGTATAAAAGAAAATTTATTAATGATAAAAGAAACTGCAACTCAGGAAGAAATTGAAGATGCTTGTAAATTAGCTAATATACATGATTTTATAACTCAATTACCAAACAAATATGATGAAGAAATAAATGAAAATAATAATAATATTTCAGTAGGCCAAAAACAACGAATTGCAATAGCAAGAGCAATCTTAAGGGATACCCCAATAATATTATTTGATGAAGCAACAAGTGCGTTAGATAATTATAGTAAGAGTAAAATTGAAGAAACAATATCTGAGCTATCCAAAAATAAAACTATAATTTTAATAGCACATTCATTAGAAATGGTAAAAGATTTTGACAATATTTTAATGATAAATAATGGAAAAATTGTAGAACAAGGAAAGCACGAAGAATTAATTAATAAACATGGAAAATATTATGAGCTAGTTAATATAATTAATTAAAGAAATTTTTAAATTAATATAATATTTAGTAGTTATCTAAGTTTTATTATAATAGATAATATATTACAATGAAAAGACAAATATCTTAAAAAATATTTAAGGTATTCGTCTTTTTAAGTTATACATAGTAATGACAAGTCACTTGTACTGAACTAAAAGTTCATTTTTTTATTCAGTACAAAGTGGCTATTTTGGCTTATAATAGAAAATTATTCAGTAATTCCTATTATAAAAATCTTTGCGAAATATTAATAAAATTTATTGTTTTTTTATTTTTGGTTTTGAAACTAGAGATGCAATATATCCAAAGAAGATTGCAGAAGCAATTCCTCCAGCAGCAGCTTTTGTGCCTCCTGTAAAAGCACCTATTATATTATTTGAAGAAATTTCAGATATAACTCCTTTTGATAGAAGATTTCCGAAACCTGTAAGAGGAACAGTTGCTCCACATCCTGCAAAATCTATTAAATATTGGTATATTCCAATACCTCCTAAAATTGCACCTAAAGTAACATAAGCTACTAATATACGAGCAGGTGTTAATTTTGTTTTATCTATTAATATTTGACCTATTACACAAATGATTCCACCTACACAAAATGCTTTTAAAATCATCATCCAATCAATATTCATACAAAGCTCCTTTCATATTTCTATACTTACAGCATGCGCAATTCCAGGAATTGATTCACCTTGTTGTGAAGAAGTAGAATTCATTAATGCACCTGTAGCCATTAGTAATATTCTTTTGTATTTTTTCTCTTGAAGCATTTTATAAATATATCCAGAGAAAACACTTGCTATACATCCACAACCAGAACCCCCAGAATGAGTATCTTGAGCTTCTTTGTCAAAAATCATAACACCACAATCATTATAATTTGCTTTTATGTTATATCCTTTACTAGAGGCTAAATCTATTAAAATATCTTTTCCGATATGACCTAAATCTCCAGTAAAAATAGCATCATAATAATTTGGTGAACGTCCAGTATCTTGAAAATGTCTAACTAAAGTATCTAATGCGGCACCTGCCATAGCAGCTCCCATATTATTTGCATCTTTAATTCCCATATCAACAATTTTTCCAGGTGTATAAGCTGTTATAAAAGGTCCATTACCATTTTTGGTTAATACAGCACATCCAGAGCCTGTTACAGTCCATTGACTAGATGGCGGTCTTTGATTTCCAAGTTCTAATGGAAATCTAAATTGCTTTTCTGCACTACAAAAGTGACTAGAAGCTCCACATAAGACATTGTTAGCAAAATCACCATCAATAAAAGTTGAGCCAACCATTAAACCTTCAACAAAGGTTGAACATGCTCCAAATAATCCTATAAAAGGAATATTGGTTTCTCTTAAACCAAATGAAGATGCAATACACTGATTTAGTAAATCACCAGCAAAACAAAAATCAATTTCTTTTGATGCTAATTCTGATTTTGCAATAGCTAAATTTACAGTTTCTTTAAGAATTTTACTTTCAGCAGATTCCCAGCTTTTTTCGCCCCAGAATTCATCTTCTAAACATTGATCAAAATATTGATGTAGAGGACCTTCTTTTTCTTTAGGGCCAACAATAGTAGCAGTAGAAGCTATATTAACAGGATTACTTAAAATGTAACTTTGTTCTCCAACTTTTTTTATAAAAATCACACTCCTTATTTTTTTGTAGGAAAGTATTATAAACTTCCTATAATATTTTTTTATACTAGATGAAAAATCAAGTAAACAAATCCAACAATTATGCTTGTCGAAATTCCATATACAAGTACAGGACCCGCAACAGTGAACATTTTAGCGCCTACTCCCATAACATATCCTTCAGATTTATATTCCATTGCAGGTGAGACAATTGAATTTGCAAATCCAGTTATTGGTATTAATGAACCAGCGCCAGCAAATTTTCCTATTTTATTGAAAACATTTAAAGCAGTTAGAAAGGCACTAGCGAAAACTAGTAACATAGATACAACAGTGTAAGCATTGGTTTCATCTAATCCTCTAGATATGCATATTTCAAAAATGATTTGTCCAATAGCACAAATTAATCCTCCAACCCAAAATGCATTAAAGCAATTCTTCAAAATAGGAGAATTAGGAGTTTTATAATTAACATATTCTTGATAATCTTCTTTACTTTCAATTGGTTTTATAATAATCATCTCCTTCAAATTTACTTTCGAAAATAGTTTGTAGTATAAAAATAAATTTTAATAATTTACTACATAAAAATTAGAAAGTATTTATTAAATTTTCTTATATTTGTATATTTTCCATAAAATTGAAAATTATTCAAAATATATAACAATTATAAAGATATTTGTAAAATTGTATTTTAGAAAAAAATATATAAATTAAATAATTTTACTATTTAATATTGTAATAAGATTACTAATTTTTGAAATATTAAATTGAAAACAAATATTAAGAAATATCAAAAAGTAGAAAGTTTAGATACTGCTATATATATGATTAAATATATTGACTTTTCTATTGATTAAATATATAAATATAAGTAATAAATTGTAAAGAACAAAAGAATTACAAAAATTAAATAAAGTTACAAGGCTTATTTTGTTATATGTACTAATTTTATGAAATAAAACTGTATTCAAAGTGAGCTAAAGAATTTATATAAAAAGAAATATTAATTGTGAAAGGAAAATAAAAATATGAAATTACAAAAATTTGTTGTATTAATTGTAGTTTTAGTAATGCTTGCAGGATTAACTGTGTATGTTGCTTTAGATAGTGATATATTCGTAAAAGAAGACATTAAAGTAATTAATGATAATTCAAATACAATTAATAATAAATAGTTAGTTAAAGGCATGTGCAAATATTGTATATGCCTAAAATTATTTATCAGGAAAGTTCTTTAAATTTACTAAGAAATAAAACTTATGACAAATTTTTAATTGAAAGAGAGATAATTATGAATATAGGAATTGATTTAGGTGGCAGTCATATAGGAATTGGATTAGTGGAAGAAACAGAATTAAAAGCTACAGTTGATAAATTCTTTACTCGGAGAAGATAGAAAAGACATTGAAAATGCGATAGTTAGAAATATTGATGAATTAATAACAAAAATTTTATCAGAAAATAATATTACTTTAGAAAACATAGATAGAATTGGTGTGGCTTCTCCTGGAACAGTAACAAATGGAAAGATTACTTCTGGTAATTTGGGAATTAAAGAATTTGATTTACAATCTAGATTAGAAGAAAAGTATAAGAAAATTGTAAAAATTAGAAATGATGGAAAATGTGCTGCTTTAGCAGAGAAGAAATATGGGGTTCTAAAAGATTATGATGATTGCATTTTTGTAAACATTGGAACAGGAATAGGCGGAGCAGCATTTATTGATGGCAAACTATTAGAGCCAAAAAGATATTCTGGATTTGAATTTGGTCATATAACATTAGTAAAAGATGGAATTAAGTGTACTTGTGGAAAAAGAGGGTGCTTTGAGAGATATTGCTCAATAAAATCTTTAAAAGATAAAATATCAAAAACTTTAAATATTGATGGAACAGATATTTCAGGACAATATTTAAGAGAAAATATAATGGTAGAATATAGTGAGCAAATTAAAAATGATATTAATGAATTTATAGATTATTTAAAAATTGGAATTTGTAATTTGATTGATATTTTTGAGCCAGAAATAATTTGCTTTGGAGGAAGTTTTTCTTATTATGAAGGCCATCCTGTTTTAAATAAACTAATTGAAGAAATAAATAAGCCAAATACAACATTTAATGATACAAAACCTAAAGTGGTTACAGCATATTTTAAAAATGATGCAGGAATTATAGGCGCTACAGTTGAAAACTAATTACATAGACTTGATAAGTTAACATAAATGTGATACAATTATTATGTTAAAAAAATATATTCATGTAGGAGGGAAAAAATGATACCATTTGACAGAATATTAAAGAATAAGTCATTTTCAGTCCGGTTTCAAAAAATAAAAGATGATTGGGAACCTCGTACTGCAGAGTTTGTAGTAAATCAAAAGAATAAAAAAGAGTTCTTCAAAGAAATAGAAGAACTTGAGCTTGTAACTATTTATTCTGATAATGATGTCTGGCATATAAAAGCAGGAGTAGATTCAACTGATGAAAAGTTTATGTTACAGATGGGCTCATGGTATAAAATGTATTATAAATGCAAATGGCTCAGTGAAATTTTCAAAAGTGAAAGAAAAGTTTATTTTACATGATATAAACTTAATGAAAGTTAGGTTAAATTGTAAACTCTCAGATTAGGCAATTGTTCATTGTTTTGTTTGTGCCCTACAAAAAAAGTTGGTATTAATTAAAAAATAGAAATTATAAATGTTATGCTGACTGCCTCATTGTGATAAACAATGGGGCTTTTTATTTATCCGAAATCCTTATTATATTTAAAATGTTTGAGTGCGAAAAATGTTTTTTTGTTATTGAAATGTTTGATAATTAAAAAAATATTTTTTTAAATGTGTTTAAAAATTCGAATAGTTGACAATAATATAAAAAAATAGTATAATATTATCTGGTATTAATGAGATTTATATAAATAAAGATTTGTTCGGAAAATATTAAAAAGTAAAATGAGATTATAAAATTAAATATTATTAATTATAAGAATAAAGAAAGTTAAAATAGAAAATATACTTTTTCTTTCTTTAGTTTTTAGAAATAATGAGATCATTTCTAAATTAGTGGTGTGTAAATATTAATTAGTAATATTTAATTGCAAAATTAACTCTTAAAAGTTTTTCTATTAAGAGCTATATTTTAATGAATTAGATATTTTTCCAATAGTCTAGAAATAGGCTTTTTTTATGTATGGAAAATTATAAAAAACTTATAAAGTAGTATCTTTTATTAGATTTTGCAATACGCATAATTATATAGAATAAAAGTCTTTAATTATAAATTAAAATAGATACGAGAAATAGAATATTAAAGAAAGGAGAGTATATTAAACGGAGCGTTTGTTTAATATACAAATTGAAATGGAAGAAATAAAAAAATCAAATCAAGAGAGAAAAAAAGTAGTAAATAAGACAAATAATTTGAAAAAAACAAATAATATAAAAAAGAAAAGTGAAACTGTAGCTACTACAAAAAGAAAAAAAACGCAAAACAAAATTGGAGAAAGTGTAAGTAAAGAAAAAAATACTAAGGGAAAAGAAACTAAAAAAACTACTATTGAAAACAAAAATAGATCTAAGAAAAAAAATGACTTAAAACCAGTAGTAGTAAATAAAAATAGTAAAGCAGTAGTGAAAACGAAAGATAAATCTTTAATAATTAAAGATATTAAAGAAGAATTTTCTTTTAAGAAAGAAAATTTAAAAATAATACCTTTAGGTGGAATTGAAGAAATAGGAAAAAATATAACAGTATTTGAATATGGTAATGATATTGTTTTAATAGATTGTGGTGTTGCATTTCCAGAAGATGATATGTTAGGAATTGATTTAGTAATTCCAGATTTTACTTATCTTATTAAAAATAAGGAAAAAATAAGAGGATTAGTAATTACTCATGGGCACGAAGACCATATAGGATCTATCGCATATCTTTTAAAGGAAATAAATATTCCAATATATGCAACAAAATTAACAATAGGATTAATTACAAATAAATTAGAAGAACATCATTTATTAAAAAAAGCAAAACTTCATACAGTAAAACAAGGACAAACTATTGTACTTGGAAAAATGAGAGTAGAATTCATAAGAAGCTGTCATAGTATACCAGATTCTGTTGCTTTAGCTATTCATACACCAGTTGGAACTATAGTTCATACAGGAGATTTTAAAATTGATTATACACCAATAGATGATCAAAAAATTGATTTAGGTAGATTAGCAGAACTTGGAAATAGAGGTGTTTTAGCTTTACTTTCAGATAGCACAAATGCTGAAAGAAAAGGATATACAATGTCTGAAAGTACAGTTGGAGAAGTTTTTGATAAATTATTCTTGAATTGTAAAAAGAGAATTGTAATTGCTACTTTTGCTTCTAATATGCATAGAGTTCAACAAATTGTTAATTCTGCTGTAGCTAACAATAGAAAAATAGCAGTATGTGGAAGAAGTATGATAAACATGATTCATACAGCTGCAGAACTTGGATATATACATGCACCAAAAAACACTTTTATTGAACTAGACATGATTAAAAATTATTCTGATGATCAATTAGTAATAATTACAACAGGAAGTCAAGGTGAACCAATGTCTGCATTAACTAGAATGGCTAATGGAGAACATAGAAAAGTAAATATAAATTCTAATGATTTAGTAATAATTTCAGCCACACCAATTCCAGGAAATGAAAAATTTGTTGCAAAAGTCATAGATGATTTAATGAAAATTGGAGCTGAAGTTGTATATAGTTCTTTAGCAGATGTTCACGTATCTGGACATGCTTGTCAAGAAGAACAAAAATTAATGTTATCACTAATAAAGCCAAAGTTCTTTATTCCTGTTCATGGTGAATATAGACAATTAATAGCTCATAGAAATACAGCTAGATTAATGGGAGTTCCAGCTGATAATATAATTTTAATGAAAAATGGAAAAGTATTAGAAATAAATGAAAATGAAGCTAAACTTACAGGTTCTGTTCAAGTAGGAAAAGTTTTTGTTGATGGATTAGGTGTAGGAGATGTTGGAAATATTGTTTTAAGAGATAGACAACATTTATCACAAGATGGATTGATTGTTGTTGTACTAACAATGGATTCTAGAGGAAATTTAGTTGCTGGTCCAGATATAATTTCAAGAGGATTTGTTTATGTAAGAGAATCTGAAAATTTAATGGACGGAGTTAAAGAATTAATAAAAGTAGAAGTTATGCAATGTATAGATAACCATATTTCAGATTGGGCTACAATAAAAACAACTATAAAAGATTCTTTAAGAGAATATATTTTCCATAAAACAAAGAGAAACCCTATGATTCTCCCGATAATTATGGAATTGAAATAAAATTTGAAAAATCAGGCTTTTGAAAGTCTGATTTTTTAATTTATTGATAACGGACTTCTTTAACGTTAAACGTTGACTTCACAGCAGTTCTGTATAATAACTAGGTTGATAAGCAACTACATAAATAAAAAACTCCATCTATACTTTACTAGGTAGATAAGTCATATTGCTATTTATAATATAATTTTTGTTTAGAATAGAAATTTGATAATAAATATATTTTATGATAATATATTCATCAGTTTAGAATATATTGAAAAATTTGGAAAGGAAAATATAAAAATGGAATTAATATACAAAAAAGCAGATATAAAAGATATAGATGATTTAGTAGATTTAAAAATAAAACAGAGTATATATGCTTGCAATAGAGAAGGGCTAGAGCTAAAAAATGAAGATATAGTTAGAGAAAATATAAAAAAGATATTATTACAAGAATTAAATAAAACAATATTTTTTTATGTAACAATAGATAAAGACAATAATAGAACAGTTGCTTGCAATGGTGTAGTTATTCATCAGATGGTACCTTCAGCTTTTTTTCTTAATGGTAAAAAAGCATACATAACAAGTGTTTATACAGATGAAGATTATAGATGTATGGGAATACAAAATGTATTAATGAAAATGATTTTTGATTTTCTTGAAGAAATTGAATGTAAAAAAATAGAACTTGATGCTGTTAATCCAAATGCTATAAAATTATATGAAAAATTTGGATTCAAAAAAGATGATGAAAAATATATTTTAGATATTAAATAACAAATTGTAAAATAATAAAAATTTAAGTAGTATGATGAATAAACTATAAATAGCATAAGATTTTCACTACTAAGATTTGTGAAAACTTAATTTTTAATGAAAAAAATAAAGGATATAAAAAATGAAAAATGATTATTCAAAAATAGAAAATTTAATATTTGATTTAGATAATACAATAATTTTGGATAAAGATGAAGATATTGAAACTTATAAAGAAGCATTAGAAAATCTAGGATACAATTCAGAAGATTATTATAAAATTTATTCTGCAATTGATGAAACAGAAGAATTGTTAACAGAAGATGATGTATATTTTACAAAAGAAAAAACATTAAATTATATTAATAAGAAATTGAATCGAAATTATACTATAGAATTATTAGATGAATTATCAAATAGTGTAGGAAAATATTGGATAAAAAATATTTTATTAGACCAAAAGATTGTAGAATATTTATATAAAAAATACAATTTATATGTATATACTAATTTTTTTGAAAAAGGACAATATGAGAGACTTCAAAATATTGGATATGATAAGTATTTTAAAAAAGTATTTGGAGCAGATAATTATGGAGCAAAACCTTTTAAAAAAGGAATTGAAAATGTACTTAATGAAATGGGAGCTAAGCCAGAAGAATGTCTTATGATTGGTGATACAAAAGGAAAAGATATTTTATCTGCAAGTAAAGTTGGAATGCAAGCAATACTATTTGATTTTGATGGAACAAGAGATAAAAAAGAAATAAATTTAAATAATTATATTGTTATAAAAGATTTTAAAGAATTATTAGAGATTTTATAAATGTAATTTTATAGTTGGTTAGTAAAAAATATATAGGTATTAAAATTTTGTGCAAAAAGATCAAATTTTGTTTAAATTATTTGATCTTTTTTTGTGATACATATTTAATTATATTGAAAAATAGAAATAAGTTTGCTATAATAGAAAAGATTATTAGAGAAAAGAGGAATTTATATGGATAATAAAGATTTAGCAAATTTAATATTTCCAGATGTAAAAGATTACACATATTATGAAGAAAAATATAAGGCCAGAAATTTGCCAGAAGGAGCTATTGTAACAAGATTTGCACCAAGTCCAACAGGATTTGTTCATATTGGTGGGATTTACCAAAGTTTAATTGCAAAATCTATGGCGAAAGATGATGGTATATTTTTTGTAAGAATAGAAGATACAGATCAAAAAAGAGAAGTTGAAGGTGGAACAAAGCAAATATTAGATGCGTTAAAGGATTTTGACTTATCTCCAGATGAATATATAGATGAAGATAATGTAAATCATGGGGAGTATGGACCATATAAACAATCATTAAGAAAAGAAATCTATCAATCTTATGCCAAAAAATTAATTGAAGAAGGAAAAGCATATCCATGTTTTTGTACACCAGAAGACCTAGATAAAATTAGAGGAGATCAAGAAAAAGCTAAAGAAAGAACAGGATATTTCGGTAAATGGACAAGATGTAGAAATATGCCTATAGATATGGCTATAGATAAAATAAAAAATGGTGATTCATATATTGTAAGATTTAAATCACCAGGAAATCCAGATAAAAAAATAAAACATAAAGATGTTATTAAAGGGAATGTTGATTTTCCAGAAAATGATCAAGATATTGTAATAATAAAATCAGATGGACTTCCAACATATCATTTTGCACATGCTGTCGATGATCATTTTATGGGAACTAATTTAGTAATTAGAGGAGATGAATGGTTATCTTCTGTTCCTTTACATTTACAATTATTCTATGTTTTAGGATTTAAAGCACCAAAATATGCTCATATAGGTCCTATGATGAAAATAGATGGAGAAGGAAAACGTAAATTAAGTAAAAGAAAAGATCCTGAATCAGCAGTTAGTTATTATAAAGAAGAAGGAATTCCAAAACAATCAGTTTTAGAATATTTAATGAATATTGCAAATTCAAATTTTGAAATTTGGAGAAAACAAAATCCAGAAAAATCAATGTATGAATTTCCTTTTGATTTAAAGAAAATGGGAGTAAGTGGAGCTCTTTTTGATATGGTAAAAATGCTGGATGTATCTAAAAATGTTATATCAAGACTTTCAGCAGAAGAAGTTTATAATGCTTCTCTAGAATGGGCAAAAGAATATGATGAAGAACTTGCTGAAATATTAGAAAACAAAGAATATTCTTTAAGAGTACTAGGAATAGAAAGAGGAAATGTAAAACCTAGAAAAGATATAGCAAAATGGTCTGATGTTAAAAATATTATTTATTATATGTATCCAGAAAAATTCGATAAAAATGGAGAGTTTGAATATCAAAAAGTAACTGATGAAGACGAAATTACAAAAATTGTGAAAACATATTTTGAAAAATATTACAATGAAACAGATGATAAACAAATTTGGTTTAATAAAATGAAAGACTTAGCAGAAGAATTTGGATATGCAAGAGAAGTAAAAGAATATAAAGCAAATCCAGATGCTTATAAAGGACATGTTGGAGATATAAGTACAGTTATAAGAGTAAAATTAACAGGAAGATGTAATACTCCTGATCTATATGAAATTATGAAAGTTTTAGGAAAAGAAGAACTATTAAAGAGAGTTTAGAAAATATGGAATATAATATTGGAGATATAGTAAAAACAAAAAAAGCACATCCATGTGGTAGTAAAGAATGGGAAATAACAAGAATAGGTGTTGACTTTAAATTAAAATGTTGTAGTTGTGGACATATTGTTATTTTACCACGTGAAAAAGCATTAAAAATAATAGTAAAGAAAATTCAATAAAAATGCGAAAAAAGGAAAAGTTTCTATCTTTTCCTTTTTTTGAAAAAATAGGTTTACATTTTCATAATTTATGATATAATAATATGCATAATAATTAAAACGTTTGATTAAGAGCTAAGTAATAAATCAGCTTTTTAAAGAGAGCTTATGGTTGGTGTAAATAAGTAAAAGTATTTATGAAATCTACTCTTAAGAGTTTTCTAGCAAACTAGACCGAGTTATTGCAGGTTATAGCAATTTGAATTAAGAAATTAATTTTGAAATAAACATATCAAATTAATTAAAATAAAGGTGGTACCGCGAATTATTCGCCCTTATACAATTTTGTATAAGGGCGTTTTTGTTTAGACCAATTGTTTTTGGATATTTTTGTTCAAAATTATATGTATGTTTATAATAGTTAAAATGTAGGAGGTATAGATATGGAAGAAGTTAAAATTGGAAGAGTGTATCAACATTTTAAAGGAAATTATTACTTTGTAGAAAATGTAGCTTTAGACTCGGAAACAGGAGAAAGAATGGTTGTTTACAAACCATTATATGAAAGACAAGATTCTCGGAATTTGGGTAAGAAGAGAAAAAATGTTTTTAGAAGAAATTTCAGAAAGACCAGATAATATAACAGGTCAAAATCATAGATTTGAACTTATAGAAAATTTATCCATAGATTATACACAAAAGTAATATAGTAGAATAGTAAAACTTCTTTCATTTGAAGAGGTAACTAGAAAAGAAATACAAATGGACAAAAATATAGATTTTAATTAATTAGAAACTAGTTGATGGCTAACTTATCTAGAAAAAACTTTAAAATTAGTGTTCTCAATTTGTTTCGAATTTGGGAGGTAAAATATGATAGATATTAAATTATTAAGAGAAAATCCAGAAATGGTAAAAGAAAATATTAAGAAAAAATTTCAAAATCATAAACTCGTTTTAGTTGATGAAGTAATAGAACTTGACAAAGAAAGTAGAGAATTAACTTTAATGTGTGATGATCTTCGTATGAAAAGAAATTCTATTAGTAAACAAATAGGTGCTTTAATGGGACAAGGAAAAAAAGAAGAAGCTGAAGAAAAGAAAAAAGAAGTTCAAGAAATTAATGAAAAATTATCTGCAAATGAAGGTAAAGAAACAGAATTAAAAGCAGAAATTAGAGAAAAAATGATGAAAATTCCTAATATAATGGACGATTCAGTTCCTATTGGTAAAGATGATTCAGAAAATGTTGAAAATGAAAAATATGGAAAACCAGTAGTACCAGATTATGAGATACCATACCATGCAGATATAATAGATTCTCTAAATGGACTAGATAAAGAAAGCGCTGGTAGAACTAGTGGAAATGGTTTCTATTATTTGCTAGGAGATGCAGCAAGACTTCATGAAGCAATGATAGCATATGCCAGAGATTTTATGATAAATAAAGGTTTTACTTATTGTATTCCACCATTTATGATAAGAAGTGATGTGGTAAATGGTGTTATGAGTTTTGAAGAACTAGAAGCTATGATGTATAAAATAGAAGGTGAAGATTTATATTTAATTGGAACTAGTGAACATTCAATGATTGGAAAATTTAAAGGTCAAATAGTAAAAGAAGAAGAATTACCAATTGCTATAACAGGATATTCTCCTTGCTTTAGAAAAGAAGTTGGTTCTCATGGATTAGAAGAAAGAGGATTATATAGAGTTCATCAATTTGAAAAACAAGAAATGATAGTACTTTGCAAACCAGAAGAGCAAATGGATTGGTATAATAAAATGTGGAAGTATACAGTAGATTTCTTTAGAAGCTTAGATGTACCAGTAAGAACTTTAGAATGTTGTAGTGGAGATTTAGCGGATTTAAAGGTTAAATCTTGTGATGTTGAAGCTTGGAGTCCAAGACAACAAAAATATTTTGAAGTTGGAAGTTGTTCTACTTTAGGTGATGCACAAGCTAGAAGATTATCAATTAGAGCAAAAGGTGAAAAAGGAAACTATTTAGTTGCAACATTAAATAATACAGTTGTTGCAAGTCCAAGAGGTTTAATTGCAGTACTTGAAAATAACTATCAAGAAGATGGAACCATAAAAGTTCCAGAGGTATTATGGCCATATATGGGTGGAAATAAAATATTAAAACCAAAAAAATAATTATAATTAAATAAACAGAACAAGAAGATAAGTTAAATAGTATTGAATTATGATAAATGAGAAGATTAACAAATTAATTATATTTGATAATCTTCTTTATTTTTTCTCTTGATTTCACAAGCAATCCGTGATATACTACACCTTGTAAGTTTTTATGGTAACTATAAATTCAGTGTATTCACATGAAGGAGTGGTTAGGTAAAATGAATAAAAAAGTAAAAGTTGTTTTAGGCGGAAAATGGGGAGACGAAGGAAAAGGAAAAATAGCATCAAGAGAATCGAAAGATGCTGATTTTGTTATTCGGGGGACTGGTGGAGCAAATGCTGGACATACAATAGTATTTGAAGGCAAAAAAATTGCATTACATATGGTACCTGGTGGAATTGTTTATCCTCAAACCAAATGCCTTATTGGGCAGGGTGTTGTAGTGGATATTCCTGTACTTTTAGAAGAAATAAAAGCTTTGGAAAAGATGGGAGTACCGGATGTAAAAGAACGACTAAAAATTAGTGGCAGAGCTCATATTGTTTTGCCATATCATAAAGCATTAGATGAGCTTTATGAAAGAAGTAAAAAAAGTCCTATTGGCACTACCAAAAGAGGAATTGGGCCTTGTTATGCTGATAAAGACAATCGTATAGGAATTAGAGTCTATGATTTAATGCTTCCAAGAGAAAAATTACTTAAGAAATTTAAAGAAGCGATATTATTTCATAATACATTACTATATGCAAATAATATAGGAATATTTTCAGCAGAAGATTTAACTCATGAATACAAATTGTATGGTGAGATGCTCAGCTCCATGATTGTTAATGGTGATGTTTTAACACGAGAAGCAATCGAAGGAAATAAAAAAATCGTTATTGAAGGCGCTCAGGCATATAGATTGGATAAAGATTATGGAGATTATCCTAATGTCACAAGTTCGAACTGCGTAACAGGTGGAACTTTAATTGGATCACATATTCCATATTCAGCAGTTAAAGAAACTATTGTAGTTGTTAAAGGATATGATACAAGAGTTGGTAATGGTCCATTTCCTACTGAATTGAAAGCATATAAAAAAGAAGACTATCTTGATAAGGCAATATTTGATTCAAAAACATTTATTGGTGATTTAATTCGTGAAATGGGACATGAATATGGTGCTACAACAGGTCGACCACGAAGAACAGGATGGTTTGATGCAGTAATGCTTAAATCAGCTAAATATGCATTAGGGGCTGATTATTTATGCATTAATCATATGGATACTCTTGGAAAAATTGGCCAAGAAGTTGGATACATAAAGATTTGTACAGGATATTTATATAAGGGCGAAGAAATCGATTATTATCCAGATGACATTGAAATTACAGAAATAGAACCAGAGCCAATTTATACCACAATAAAAGGTGGCTGGAATGTATCAAGTGATGTTCGAAACTATAATGAATTGCCCAAAAAAATGAAAAAAGTTATAAGATTAATTGAGGAAACTACTGGCATACCAGTTAAATATATTGGTATAGGACCAGATAATGACGATTTAGTTGTTCGTTACAATGAAATTTAAATAAATAACAATTTTACACTGATTTAATTCGTTTACCTAAAACTTACAAAATAGTTACAATTCAAAAGCCTATATGAAGAAATTCATATATGGCTTTTTCTATAATAGTGAAGTATAGCCAATAAGTTATGAGCATAAATATTTTTGGTTATAGAATTGTTCTTTTAAAATTTTAATATATATAGTATAATAGAAATAATTAAAAATAATATATCGAATTGGAGAATAAAAATGATAATAAATAACCCTAAATTTGAAATATCTGCTGTAAGTAAAAAACAATATCCTAAAGGGAATCTACCAGAAGTAGTTTTAGTAGGAAAATCTAATGTAGGAAAATCTTCTTTTGTTAATACTATGATTAATAGGAAAAATTTAGCAAGGACTAGTAATGTTCCAGGAAAAACAAGACAAATAAATTTTTATAATATGGATAATAAATTTTATTTTGTAGATTTACCAGGATATGGATATAGTAAAATGTCTAAAAAGGAAAAAGTTATTTCAGGTGGTTTTATAGAACAATATTTAGAAGAAGGAAGTAATATAGCGTTAATTATATTACTATTAGATATTAGACATAAACCAACTTCAGATGATTTACTTATGTATGATTATATTTTAAAAAGCAATTTACCATTTATGGTACTTACAAATAAAGCCGATAAAATTGCAATAACAAAAGTAGATAATGAATTAGAAAAAATAAAAGAAATACTTGGAATATCTTATAGTACAATATTACCATTTTCTTCTGAAAGAAAAGTTTATCAAGAAAAAGTTTGGGAAGAAATAGAAAAATTTATAAAAGATGAATAAATCAAAAAAATATACATAAATATATATATAGGAACAAAAATAAGCACATATAATTTTCAAAAATTCAGGTAATTTTATGTTATAAGAAAGTGTTATAATATAAAATTTTTGACAAATTTTAAATACGATTTTAGATAACAAAATTGATACAAGAAAAAAATGAAATATATAATGTGCAATGAATAGGAGACATATTTATGTATAGTGAATTTGTAAAAGAAGTTGAAATATTGGATATGAATGAGAATCAGAAAAATGATGATCTTTTAAAAAATATTAAATCAGTAAAAGAAACATTAAATAATATGTATAACAATCTACAATTTGCAGATAGTGATTTGATTGATTATTTTACTTATCAAATAAAGGCAGAAGAGGCAAAATATAATTATTTAATAAAACAAGCTAAAAAGAAAAATTTAAATATAATATAAAAACCAGTTCAAAAAGAACTGGTTTTTTTTAGTACTACAGATTTTTTTACTAACAAATGCTTATACTACTATTTGCATATGTCTTTGCTATAAATTTAAATTCATGAAAAAATATATTTTTATCAAACCTTTATTATTTTCGCGGAACAATAAAATTTTTAACATTACTCAACTGTAACAGATTTTGCAAGATTTCTAGGTTTATCAACATCTAATCCTTTTTCTTTTGAAATGTAGTAAGCTAAAATTTGAAGAGGAATAATTGAAAGAACAGGTGAGATAAAAGTATTAGTTTTTGGGATTTTTATAACCTCATCAAATTCTTGATTTAATTCTTGATTTGTAACAATAAAAGTTTTTGCCCCTCTAGTTACAACTTCTAATATATTGCTTACTGATTTTTCAACTAATAATCTATTAGTTAATACAGAAATAACAGTTACATCATTTTCAATTAATGCAATAGGTCCATGTTTAAGTTCTCCAGAAGGATACGCTTCTGAGTGAATATAAGAAATTTCCTTTAGTTTTAAAGAACCTTCTTGTGCAACAGAATAATCAATTCCTCTACCTATAAAAAATACATCTTTTTCTTTATAAATTTTTTGAGCGAAATTTTTTATTTGTTCTGTATTTTTTAGAACTTCTTCAATTTTTGATGGAAGAAGTAGAATATCATTTTTTAATTCTATAGTTTTTGTAGAATTTTTTTCTAATATTTCAGAAAAATAAATTGCAATAATTGCAAGAAGAACAATTTGAGAAGTATATGCTTTAGTAGAAGCAACAGCAATCTCAGGTCCTGCATGAGTATATACAGTATAATCAGCTTCTCTTGTAATTGATGAACCTATAACATTAGATATAGCAATTGTTTTTGCCCCTTTGCTTTTTGCAAGTTTTAAAGCTGCAATTGTATCAGCAGTTTCACCAGATTGAGTAATAAATAAACAAAGAGTTTTTTCGTTTATTATAGGATTTCTATATCTAAATTCTGAAGCAGCTTCAACTTCGACTGAAATTTCACAAAGATTTTCAAAAATTGGTTTTGTAGCAAATCCTGCATGCATTGCAGTACCACAAGCTACAATATATATTTTATTAATAGTATTTAAGTATTTTTTATTTAAGTTCAAATCAGGAATAATAGTTTTAGAATCTTTTGAAATTCTAGAACCTATAGTTTCTCTAATAGCTTTTGGTTGTTCATTAATTTCTTTTAACATGAAATCTGGATAACCATCTTTTTCAGCAGCAGTTGCATTCCAAGTAATATTTTGACATGCTTTATTTATTTTTTGTAAATTGCTATCATAAAAATCAATAGAAGTTCTTGAGATAAATGCAAATTCATTATCATTTAGGAGATAGAAATCTTTTGTAAATGATAAAATTGCTGGTATATCAGAACTAATATAATTTTCATCTATACCTTTTCCTATAACTAAAGGGCTATCTTTTCTTACAACAATCATATTGTCAGGATACATAGAAGATAGGACTTCTATTGCGTAGCTACCTTTTAGCATTTTACAAGCATTAGTAACAGCATCTAAAAAACGTAAATTGTCTTTTTGTTTTGAAGAATTAAAATAAAAATGAATTAAATTAGGGATAACTTCGGTATCTGTTTCTGATAAAAAAGTATAATCATGAGCTTGTAAAAATTCTTTTAAGTCAGAATAATTTTCAATTATTCCATTATGAACTACAGCAAAATTTTTTGAATTATCTGAATGGGGATGAGAATTTGTACTAGAAGGTTTACCATGGGTAGCCCATCTAGTATGCCCAATTCCTAATGTGCCTTCTAAAGAATTAATACCTTTAGTATTGCTTAAATCATTTACACGACCTTTATTTTTTACAACTTTTAAACCACTTTTTTCAATTGTTGCGATTCCTGCTGAATCGTAACCTCTATATTCTAGTCTTGAAAGACCATTTATTAATATTGGTTTTGCTTGTTTTTTTCCAATATAACCAACTATTCCACACATAAAAAAACCACCTTTCTTATAAAACTGGTATACAATTTAAAGGTAGTACTTTTCTACCTAAAACCAGTTTTTTAATAGGGTGTAAGCAAGATTAATTACTAAATTTTGTTATAGTATTACTACTATTTTTTGATTTAGTATATGGTAATAATCATACCACTAGAGTATCCGCCGAATATTTCGATAACTCTAGACCTCGTCAACTGAAAAAACAGTTCTGGCGCTAACTATCTGTTTTAAATTCTCCTTTCATATTTTTACTTACACATTAAATAATATACCTATTGTACTTTATAATATGTAAAATATTTATAAATGTCAAATGAATTTTTTGTGAAATAAAATTTTCTATTGTAAATAAAATTTGTAAATGCTATAATTCAAGTATAAAACAATAATAATTGTTTTTTTGGAAAGGAAATAATTTATGAATGAAATAAAACCATTTATAGCAAAGCAAGAAAAAAGAGAAATTTTTTTAGTAACTGAAATTACTTCTCAAACCAATAAAAAATATTACTTATATAGTGATGGAAATGTATATGAGAAAGATGGGGAAGGAAAACTAAAAAAACTAGATGATATAAATCCTGAAAGTAAAAAATTAATTCAAGTAATTATGGATAATTTTAGATCAGGAAAAACAGATGTTATTAATGAGAATGAAGGAAAGAAAACTAAAAAACAAAAAAATAGTATTGAAGTAGAATTACCAGAATTATAAAAAATTACAAATGTAAAGAGGATTAAGTACAAATGTCAAATAGTTATGATACAGATACAAAATTAAAAAGTTATTTTGAAAATTATATTAATCAGATGAATATTGATAAAAGATATACATCTGTATTAGTAGATATAATGATGAGAAGATCATATGAATATCAATTATCTCCAGAAGAAATTAGGCAAGATATGATAGGACTGTTAAACAATTTAAATGAAATTGTTATTGATGATATGCCAAAAGAATATGAAAGAGCCAATGGTTTGTATATGTCTAAAGAAAAAAAAATTATAATTCAAAAAAATTATTCAAAACGAGAAGATAAAGAGATTGTATATCAAACTTTAACACATGAAGTATATCATGTGTTATCTAAAGATAAAAATGGAAATGACAAATTAGGTGGATATAATTCTATTACAGGTAAATACAACGCATCACTTCTTGAAGCAATTGTTGAAAAATCTTCTTATAGAGCTGTTTTTGGAAATGACAGACAAGGAAATATATATTTTAATCATAATGCTAATGGATATCAAGATATAACTTTTATTGTTGATGCTTTAGAGGCTACTTATGGTGTGAATGAACAAGATTTTCTAAAAAATGGAATACAAGGAAGAGTGCAATTGGCTAATTTTTTAGCAAATAATGCTGGTGAAACAATAAACACTACTCTTCAATTTCTAGATGCAATAGAAGCCAACTATGCTTTATTGCATAATTCATTATATCCATGGGATGAAGAAAGTAAGAAAATGACTTCTGAAACAAGAAGTAATAATATAAAAGATGCATTAACTGGAATATATCAACTTTGTGAAAATAAAATTTGTGAAAGAATGGAAAATGTTTCAATAACTAATGTTCAAGATGGGATTAATTTAAAAAAAGAATTAAATTATAATCATAATAAATTAAATGCAGTTATGGATGATAGAATAAAATATTTTTCTAACGGATATGATTTTAGTATTAATAACGATGTATATCAAAGAGTACAAGATTATAGAGCAAATACATTATATAGAATAAATGATATAGGAAGTGCTTTAGAAGTTATACCTCAATTGCCAACAGAACAAGATTGTGTAAATCTAGTTAACTGGGCTAGGTATGGGAATTTGGGACGCTTAGACCCTCAAATATTAAATAATTATAGAATAGAAAGAAGAATGGAATATAATCTTCCAGTTACACAAGGAGATATTAAAAAAATATTTGAAAAAGAAACTTTTGGAAGAAAATATGATAATTTAGAAGTGGGAAAAAATTTAAAAGATATTGCAAATAATAAATACAAAATGGTAGAAAGTGAAGAAAATGATATATCTGAAAATAAAAGAGATAATATTTTCAGAAGAGGAATAGAAAAATTTAAAGCAATATTTTTTAGAAGAAACAATAAACGTCTTGGAGAAGGTCAAGCAAATATAAATAATGAAGCAACAATAGATAATAATATAAATAGAAACAGTTCACAATTATTTGCACCATTAACCAAAGAACAACAAGAATATTATAATAATCAAGTAAAAAAAGCAGTAGAGCAAACTAATAATAGAAATGATTTTGAATCACAAACTAGAATTAATACACAAGATAACATCTCAAGAGATTAAAATAGAAATTGAAAAAAATAAGTAAAAGAGGTTGCAATGGAAGAAGTTATTAAAAATTTAAAAGTAATGTATACAGAAGAACAAATACAAGAAAGAATAAAAGAACTTGCAAAAGAAATTGATAATGATTATATAGGAAAAGAATTAATTATTATTTCTGTATTAAAAGGTGCAATCTTTTTTACAGTTGATTTAGTTAAAAGAATAAATATTCCGATGTCAATAGAAATGATGCAAGTATCTAGCTATCAAGGAACACAAAGTACAGGAAATGTTATTTTAAAAAGAGGTTTAGATATAGATATTTCAGGTAAAGACGTATTAATTGTGGAAGATATTATAGATACAGGTTATACCTTACAATATTTAAAAGAATATTTACAAACTTTAAATCCAAATTCTTTAAAAATAGCAGTATTAGCAGATAAAAAGGAAAGAAGAAAAATTGATGTAAAAATAGATTATACTGGGTTTGAAATAGAAAATAAATTTATTGTAGGATATGGTTTTGACATTGATCAAAAATACAGAAACTTACCATATATAGGTTATATAGAAGAATAAATTGGAGATATAGCATGTTTGATATTGAAGAAGAATTAAAAAAACTTCCAGAAAAACCAGGGGTTTATTTAATGCATGATAAAGAAGATACTGTTATATATGTTGGAAAAGCTATAATTCTAAAAAATAGAGTAAGACAATATTTTAGAAAAAATAATAAAACTCCACGTATTGAAAAAATGGTATCTTTAATAGATTATTTTGAATACATAGTTGTTGGAAGTGAAGATGAAGCTTTAATTTTAGAATGTAATTTAATAAAAAAGTACAGACCCAAATTTAATGTTTTATTAAAAGATGATAAAACATATCCATATATCAAAGTTGATATAAAATCGGATTATCCAAGTGTAATTATGACAAGAAAAATTGTAAATGATGGAGCAAAATACTTTGGACCATATGCAAATGTTGGTAGTGCGAAAGAAATGGTAAATTTTATAAAAGAAAAGTTTCAAATACGACAATGTAAAAATTTTAGAAATCAAGATAGAGCGTGTTTAAATTATCATATAAAAAAATGTTTAGCACCATGTATGGGATATGTTTCTAAGGAAGAATATAGAAAGCAAATAAATCAGATATGTTTATTATTAGAGGGCAAAATAGATAGTATTATAAAGAAATTAGAACAAGAAATGCAAGAATATTCAAAAAAATTAGAGTTTGAAAAAGCAGCACAAGTTAGAGATAGAATAATGGCTATTGAAAGGGTATCTGAAAAACAAAAAGTTTCTAATATATCAGAAAATAATATTGATGTAATTGGTTTATATAAAAACGAAGTTACTGTTTGCATAGAAATATTCTTTATAAGAAACAGTAAAATGATTGGAAGAGAACATTACTTTTTTGATGAACTAAAAGATATGGAAGAAGAAGAGATTGTTTCAGGTTTTATAAAACAGTATTATATGGAAATGGATAAAAAGAATTTTCCAAGTAAAATTATGCAAAGATATCAATTAGAAGATAAAGAAGTTATAGAGAAATGGCTTTCTGAACGTGGAAATAGAAAAGTTGAAATTAGGAGTCCACAAAAGGGTGAAAAACTAAGATTTGTTGAAATGGCAGAACTTAATAGTAAAATAACATTAGAAAACAAAGTTAAAGATAAAACAGAAATTTTAACTGAATTAAGAGATGTTTTAGAATTAGAAACATTGCCTTTGAAAATCGAAAGTTTTGATATTTCTAATATATCTGGAAATTTTATAGTTGCTGGTATGTGTGTAGCTCAAAATGGAGTTATAAAAAGAAATTTATCTAGAAGGTTTAAAATAAAAACTGTATTTGGGCAAGATGACCCAAGGTGTATGCAAGAAGTTGTAACTAGAAGATTAAAACATTCAATAGAAAATCCTAAAGGAGGTTTTGGAACTTTACCAGACTTAATTTTAGCAGATGGTGGTATTACTCAAATAAGAGCAATAAAAAATGCTATGGATGATGTAGGAATTATAATTCCTGTTTTTGGTATGGTTAAAGATGATAAACATTCTACTAGAGCTCTTATAAATGAAGAGAAAGAAGAATTTAAAATTTCTGAAAATCTATTTAATTTTATAACAAATCTTCAAGATGAAGTTCATAATACAGCAATAGAATATCATAGAAAAATTCGTGATAAAGAAATGACAAAATCTAAACTTGATTATATAGATGGTATTGGAGAAAAGAAAAGAACAGCTTTACTTCAAAAGTTTGGAAGTGTTAATAATATAAAAAAAGCTTCAATAGAAGAACTAATGCTAGTAAAAGGAATAAATTTAGATTTAGCTCAAAAATTAAAAAATGAATTATGATAAAAAAATAAAATAAGACATTATATTGCCAAAGAATAAAATTAAATTTTTCAAAATAAAAAGACTTGTTCTAAAGTGACTCTAATATTAGTCACTCTGATATACAAGTCTTTTTATTTTAGATTATACAAATTTTTACATTAAAATTTTAATAGTATTTTGTACAAGGTTTTAAATGAGGTAATGTTTAATGTGAATTTTTTTTATTACAGCATTCAGAATTACCATGACCACAACAATTGCCACAACAACCATTTTTTTTACCACAACACTTATGTTGTGACTGATTATCATTTGAAATATTTTCTGAGTTGTTTGTAGTGGAACGTGTTACTGTTAAATCTTCATTTGGAATATTCCGTTCTTTCATCATGTTTTACCTCTCTTTTCTATTGTCTGTTTATAGTTACGTTAAGGATTATAGCAGAATAAATAGCATATTGCAAATAAATTTTAAAATTTTAGTAATAAAATTATTTTTTTCGAATATATATAATTATATATTTATACGAAAGAAGGTTTTTTATGAAAAAGTTTTTATTAGGTATATTGTTATTGAGTACAAGTATTAGTTTTGTTATTTTGGGATATTTACTATACAATTTTATAACAGTTTTAGAAACACTTTAAAAATGTTTAATAAAAAAAGATAATTTTAGTAAAATAGTGTTTGGTAATTATATTTTCTTTAAGTTATTTCTATTCATTCGTGAATTTTCATATTTAATAAAATATAATTTTAAGATACTTAACTTATTAGAATTATTTTGAATTTTTGCACAAAAAAGATTCAAATAAAAAGTTATAATCACTATAGTTCAAGAATTGATTTTTTTATAAATATGCTATATAATGCCTAATATTTAATTTTAAAAAATGATAGGGAGAACTAATGGAAGTAATAGTAGGAAAATTAGCGGGTTTTTGTTTTGGAGTTCAAAATGCTGTTGATTGTGCAGAAAAAGAATTAGATTTGAATAATAATATATATTGTTTGGGTGAGATTGTTCATAATGAACAAGTAATTAAAAACTTAGAAAAAAAAGGTATGATAACTGTTAATAATATAGATGAAGTACCAGATGATTCTAAAGTAATTTTTAGAGCTCATGGAGAATCACAAATAATTTATGAAAAAGCAAAACAAAAACACTTAGAAGTTATTGATTTAACTTGTCCAAAAGTAAAAGCTATACATATGAAAGTTGAAAGAGAAAAAGATAAATCTTTCATAATAATTGTAGGTAAAAAGAGCCATCCTGAAATTATAGGAACAAAAGGTTTTGCAGGTGAAAATAGTTTTGTTATAGAAAATGAAGATGAAATATTAGATGCATATATGGAGTATGAAAAAACAAATTTAGGAAGAGTATATGTAGTTTCTCAAACCACATTTTCCAGTTCAAAATTTGATAAGCTTTCAGAAGAGATACAATTAAATTTTTGTGAGGCAGATGTTATTATAGATAAAACAATTTGTAATGCAACTGAAAATAGACAGATAGAAACTAAAGAAATTTCTAAAAAAGTTAACAAAATGATTATAATAGGTGGAAAACATAGTTCAAATACAAAAGAACTTGCTAAAGTTTCAGAGGAAAACTGTGGAAATGTTTTATTAGTTCAAAATGTAGATGATTTACAATATAAAGAAATATTTAATAAATCTAAAATTGAGGTAATGACAGGTGGAGTTCAAATTATTCCAGACTTAAAAAAAGAACTTATAGACGAAAATTACAAAATTGGTATAATGGCTGGAGCTTCTACACCAAAACAAAGTATAGATGAGATAATAGATTTTTTAAAAAAATAAAAAATATTTTAACTCAAAATGTTAGATAAAAATAACATTTTGGGTTTTTCTTTAAGTTCTTTTGTGTGAAAGATAATGAATCTCATCCGAGATTGACATAAAGTTGAAACGAATGATATAATATGATTATAAAATTATGTAAAGGAAGGTTAAAAGTATGAGAGACGATAACATTATGGAAAATGCAAACAAGTTTTTAAAAATGGCAGAGGAGGCATTTCAGCGGTTAGGAATATCCAGAAACATTGATGAACTTCTGGAATCTGGTCAAATTGTTTATAGAATCGACAGAGCATATAATGCATGTGTAGAGGTTTTACAGGATATGACAGCTAAAGCACCAAAATGTTATTCTGAAGTAGCGGAAAATAATTTGAAGTCATTTGAAAATGGAAAAGAAAATTTTGTTTCAGACTTCAAAAATAACTTCAAAAGAGTTGTTGGAGTTCCGCTTTTCTATCACCTGAATAGGTCAGGAGATGTAACGGAAATGAGAGATAACATACTTTCAAGTATCCAGCAATCTGAGAGTGTAGAAGTGCAAAAAACTGCAAAGGGAATTTTGGATAGAATGCTAATCGATATAACAAAAGATTATCTCCATAGCACATACGGAAATATTATTCCGGCAAATGTATTACAGCCATAGGAGAGTTGAAATATCAGATTCTGCTTCGTTTTTTAGTTTTAACTGACAACAAAAAAGAAAAAGTCATAGGGAAGAAATTTTTTCTCTTTGGCTTTTTCTTTTTGATATATTACTAAAGTATTATGTATTTTTCGTTTATTAATTTTGATTATTATGAATGTTGATGTTCTTTATTTTTAGTTGCAATATATAGAAATGGTGTATCACATATTGCAATTATAATTTCTAATATTGATCCTATTGTTGCAATAGATAATATAGTTGCAATGTCCAAGATACCAAAAAAAGCAATAAATGCGAAACAGTAATTTTCACTACAGTTTGCAATTATAGTAGATACATTATTTCTAACCCATAATTTATTTGGAATTTTATTTTTTAATTTTTCAAATATCCAAATACCTAGAATATTACTTAAGAAGTACATAGATAAACTTGCTATACTAGTTCTCAAATTTATACCAAATAATGTTTTCATACTTTCTTGTGCTATGTCTTGAGTAGCTGGAATATATAATAAAGAAATTTGTGTTGATACTACAAATATAATTGCAGATATCATTCCAAGTAAAATTGCTTTTTTACTATGTTCAGAACCATATTTTTCTGTCATAATATCTGTTGCAAGAAACACACTTGCAAATATAATGTTTCCAAGCGAACTTGTAAATCCCAAAACATTTATAGTTTTACAAACAAGTATGTTAGCAATAATTGTTGCAATACTAATCCAAATGTAAAGACCTTCTTTCTTAAAAAACTTGTCCAGTAAAATTATAGTTGCAAAACATAGAATTATGCTAATAATTCCTAATAGAATATTCATTTTTTTACCTCCTCATTATTTTTTTAGTAGGTTTTGGTTAACTACTTTTTGATTTTTACCAGATAAAATTTGACTTTAAAGCTTCACCATTATCAATAAAAATGTCTTGACCAGTCATACTTTTATTAATAACACTTATGAAATAGGTGAAATCGGCAATTTCTTCACTAGATGCCCATTTATTTAATAAAGTTTCGTTTAATACTTGTTTCCATAGTTTTGGATTATCTATTATATGCTGATTTAATTTTGTAATAACGCCACCAGCAGAAATACTGTTACTTGTAGCTCCATACTGAGCAATACGTAAGGCAACGTTTTTCATATATGCAACAATCCCACCTTTACTAGCAACATATTCAGGAAACTCAGCTCCAGTTGTAGCACTTGCAGACGCTATAAAAACAATAGATTTTATTTTTGGTTGAATTCCATATTTTTCTGTAATTGATATTGTTCCTTTTAGATTAATATCAATATCATTTCCAGAGTCTTGCACACCTGCATTATTTATAAGAATTTCAATATCTTCTATATCTGGAAGATTTTTATCACAAATATTACCTTCAATATGGGTATACAATTTATGAGTAATTGTAGATGTATTTAAATCAATTCCAATTACATTATGTCCTTGCTCTAAAAATTTTATTGCTATTGATTTTCCAATTCCTTCTGATGTTCCAGTAACTAGTACTTTCATAATTATTTCACCTCATTTTATGTTTTTCAAATTTATCTAAAAAATTATAACACATATTACAGTATTTTACAAAATAAATTGTAATTTGTAGTGGAGATTTCATTTTCAAAAATTATTAACATATATATAAATTTTATTGCTCTTATTAAATTTTACTTAATATCAGAATTATTAACAAAATTATATTATTCATATCCAGTTCC
>OFGE01000612.1_pt1 | contig 38280 bp, 32 predicted proteins | sample 1521681 | NCBI WGS metagenome assembly OFGE01 (sample SAMEA3504093, study PRJEB24116) | mouse gut metagenome | biome: mouse gut; feature: mouse-associated habitat; material: faeces | place: Denmark | collected 2011
TTAGAACGCCATATTCAGTCTTGGATTGGAAAGGTTCAAAAATTGTAAACTACTGGACTTATTATACAAATATGATTTATTCTGATGTGAAGCATTTAGCCTTTACACTCAGCAGGTATAAGTTTGCAAGCAAATTACTTATGTATAAGGAAAATGTTGAGTTACTGGAACTGGGATGTCAAGAGGCTTTGGGGGCATTGATGTTTGAGCAGAATATCAATCTTAAAACTTATACTGGGGTTGATTTTGATAAAAGGGCAATTGAATGGAATCAAGAAAATCTTTCTCCAGATATGGAATTTATTTGTTCGGACTTTTTTGACTGTCCTGAACTGGAAAACAGAAAGTTTGATGCAGTGGTAAGTCTTGATGTCATCGAACATATACGTCCCGAAATGGAAGAGCAATTTTGTGAGATTATCAGAAATAGTCTTAAAATCGGGGGTAGCGCGATAGTGGGTACACCAAGCGTTGCAATGAGCCCTTATGCCTGTGAGGCGAGTAAAATAGGACATATTAATTTGTATGACCAGAAACGTCTATATGAATTATTAAGTCGGTATTTTCATAATGTCTTTATTTTTAATATGAATGATGAAATAGTTCATACGGGTTTTGCGCCAATGAGTTGTTATATATTCGCGGTATGCTGTAATCAGAAGTAGGCAGATTCAGGAGGGAAAACCATTGGATGCTGGGCAGAAGACAAGGCATATGAAGAGAAAACATTATATGCTGGTTGCTGTGTGTTTTTTAAAAGGCTACCGGGTGGAATAGGAGAAATAAAAAATGGCAATGGTAATATCGGATATTATTGAGATTTTAAAATTATTTGATGGAACACAATGGGAAGAAGAAAAAAAGATATGCATGATGGGAAAACAATTTATATGGATTGATTGGAAACATTTTATGACGGTTGCAGGTTGTTATGGGTTTAAGTATAACAATGAAATATATGAAGAAATTAAAGATGTATATCCAATTGAAGCAGTTCCATTTTTTAAAATGTTTGGATTTTCAGAGGTGCATGCTGTAGATATTTCCACATATGAAGGTGCGGATATTCTATTTGACTTAAACAGCGCGGGTACATTGCCAGATAATTTGGACGAGAAGTTTGATCTGGTGATTGACGGAGGAACATTAGAGCATGTATTTAATGTTCATAATGCGATTAATAATATGTCTGGTATGGTTCGGGAGAAAGGATTTATTTATCATGGAGTTTCCCTTGCTGGGTGTATAAACCATGGTTTTTACAGCTTTTCTCCAACATTTTTCTTAGATTACTATGGATCAGATTTTCAGATCAAAGAACTAGATATTAAGTTTTGGGCTGACAGAAGTATTAATTATGAACATGAAGCGTGGGGGGAAACATTTTCACAAGATTGCAGGTTATTCTATAAGCCTTCTGAGATAAACAGATATATGCAAATAATGAATGATGTTTCTGAAAAGGGAGAAGCATTATTGAGATGTATAGCGCAGAAAAAGAGAAAAGTGGAAAATACCTGTCCTATCCAGGGGGCTGTTATGAGATTGCATGAGGAAACTTTAAATAATATTCCCAGTAGTAAGATATTCCATTTTAAAGAAATATTGGAGATGTTTGGAAAGATTAGGGGGGGTATTGCTCTATTTGGGGCAGGAAGCGACTGCAATTTGCTTTTGAATGAATTATACAAAAACAATATGGAAAATGTAGTTGAATGTGTTTTTGATAAGGACATCAATCGAGCAGGCTCAAAGTACAGAGGATATGATGTTTTTTATCCCACAAAGCAAAAACTGGAGAAGGCAAAGGCTATATTTATATCAAGCACCAGGTATGCGGAAGAAATTTATTCCTATTTGGCAGAGCTGAATATGAAGCAAATATATAAAATTACAGATTATGTAACTGAAAAATAAGGTGGAAACGGTGTCACTTTGAGATATTAGAGAGAAATTTCTTAGGGATGCTTTTAAGATGGGACGGTGCTTCACAGTGATTGGGAAATTTGATGAAACAAATAGTTTTGATTATGAAAATGGTTTTTACCTGACCAGCGAACCATATCGGTTGGGAAATATTCTTGCCCATTATGAGCTGTACAAAAGAATTATAAAACTTCCAGGGGATGTGATAGAGCTGGGGGTATTTAAAGGTGGCTCCATCATACAGTTTGCCACATTCAGAGAATTATTGGAAAATGAGAGATCAAGGAAGATAGTTGGTTTTGATATTTTTGGAGCATTTCCCCAGGCGGACAAGGTGGAGAGTGATAAAAAGTTTGTTGATAAATGGAATCAACAGCATATGGGAGAATTCCTTTCAAGGGAAGATTTATATAAAAGTCTGGAACTCAAGAATATACATAATGTGGAACTTGTGAAAGGTGATATCAATCGGACTGTGGACGAGTATTTGGTGAAAAATCCGAGTACAAGAATTTCACTTCTTCATATTGATACGGATATTTATGAACCCAGCAGAATTGGACTGGAGAGATTGTATGACAGAGTGGTTAGGGGGGGTATTACTATACTCGACGACTATGCAGTGGTTGAAGGCGAAACTATAGCAGTTGATGAGTTTTTTAAAGATAAGAAGTGCTGTATCAAGAAATTTCCCTTTTCTCACAATAAGCCTTCTTATATTGTAAAGGAATAACCGAGTAAGCATTATAGAGAAGGAAGAAGCCAATGAAATATTTTAAACCGGAAGTGATTGCGGAGGTAGGATGTAATCATAGGGGAGAAATGAATATCGCAAAAGAGCTGATTAAAGTGGCGGCAATATATTGTGGAGCAGATGTGGTAAAGTTTCAGAAAAGGTGTAATCGTGAATCATTGACAGAAGAACAGTATAATGCGCCACATCCAAACCCAGTAAATTCCTATGGAAAGACATATGGAGAACATAGGGAATATCTGGAATTTACTGCGGAACAACACAGGGAGCTGAAAGAATACTGCGATCAGCTGGGTATTACATACAGTACATCCGTATGGGATTTGACATCCGCAAAAGAAATCGCGGCATTGGAACCTGACTTTATTAAAATTCCTTCGGCATGTAATAATCATTATAAAATGCTTGAATGGCTGTGCGATAACTACAGAGGTGAAATTCATGTTTCTCTTGGTATGACGACACATGAGGAAGAAGAGAAACTAATCAGGTTGTTTGAAACAAAGGGAAGAAATCAGGATCTGGTGGTTTATGCCTGTACAACGGGGTATCCGGTTCCCTTTGAGGATGTGTGCCTGTTGGAAATCAACCGTATCCGGGATGTTTATGGAAACAGAGTTAAAAAAATTGGTTTTTCCGGTCATCATCTGGGGATAGCAGTAGATGTTGCGGCATATACGCTGGGGGCGTCTATTGTGGAGAGGCATTATACTCTTGACAGAACGTGGAAGGGAACAGATCATGCGGCATCTCTGGAGCCGGAAGGAATAAGAAAGTTGAAAAGGAATTTGATGGCTGTGTACGCATCCCTTCACTATAAGGAGAAAGAAGTGCTGGACATTGAAGGGGTACAGCGGAAAAAACTTAAGTTCAGGGAGCATTGAAGAAATATGAATGTGGCATTGATACCAGTTCGTGGTGGAAGTAAGTCCATACCGTTTAAAAATATTCGTGAAATAGCTGGAAAACCTTTAGTGTTTTGGACTGCAAAGGCAGCAAACGATTGTGAATTGATAGATAAAGTTTATGTTGCTACGGACAGCGATAAAATCAAAGAGGTGGTGGAAGGGCTTAAGCTTGATAAAGTGGAGGTGATTGGGAGAAGCAGTGACAATGCCTCCGATACCGCTTCCACCGAATTGGTCATGTTGGAGTTTGCAGGCAGATATGAATTTGATAATATCGTATTAATTCAGGCCACATCGCCTCTTCTTACATCCGATGACCTCCGAGGGGGATTTAAGGTGTATGCCAGTAAGGATACAGACAGTGTATTGTCAGCTGTCAGGCAGAAAAGGTTCCAATGGAGAATAGATGAGGACAAATTGGCGTTACCGGTCAATTATGATATATATGATAGACCCAGAAGACAGGAATTTGATGGTTTTCTGGTAGAAAATGGTGCTTTTTATATTACTAGAAAAGAGTTGCTTCTGAAATCTAAAAATAGAATTTCAGGAAATATCCGAGTCTACGAAATGGATGAATCGACTTATTTGGAGATCGATGAACCTGGAGACTGGGAAGTGATTGAAAAACAGTTGAAGAATAGAAAAAAGAAAGTAGAAATGCTAATTCCTGAAATAAAAATGTTCTTAACGGATTGTGATGGATGCCTTACGGATGGTGGCATGTACTACTCTGAAAATGGAGATGAGTTGAAAAGGTTCAATACGTTGGACGGCATGGGATTACGGTTGCTTCGTGAGAAGGGAATCTTGACAGGCATTATTACAGGAGAAAATCGAGAATTGAACCGACGCAGAATGAAGAAAATGAATTTAGACATCTACGAGGAGGGCGTGACAGATAAGCTTGCCGTAGTGAGATGTTTATGTGAAAAATACAGCATTAGTCTGCAGAATGTGGCATATGTGGGAGATGATATCAATGATCTTGCTGTGATAAGGGCAGTAGGATTTGGATGCAGTGTACCCAATGGCATACAGAACGTAAAGGAAGCAGCTAAATATGTTACTCACAGAGCAGGGGGACAAGGGGCTGTCAGGGAAGTGGCGGATATGGTTTTGAATTGTATGGATAACGGCAAACGGAGAGAAAGGGAAAATATAAGGTGAAAGCAGTAATTTTTGGCGCTGACAGATTGGGAATAGACTTTTATTTTGAAGTAAGGAAGGAAGAAGAGGTCATTGCTTTTGTGGATAATGCACCTGGAAAGCAAGGACAGGAAATTTTGGGTATTCAGATTATTCCTGCGGAAAAGTTGATCTGTCTGGAGTTTGACAGGATATATATTGCTTCACAATATCATCATAAAGAGATTACTGTTCAGGTAAAAGAATTGGGAGTGCCGGAAGACAAGATTTCTTATGTACCTGTTGTGGAATGTCAACAAAGGGAAGCGTTGGAACAGTTATTCCAATTTCAGGAAACATATCAGGAGACAGCCTATCAGGCAGTGTGGAGAGAGATAGAGGGGAAATATAAAAGCATTAAGTTATATCGACTGGGTGTAAACGCTATAGGAGAAGTGATTTCACGATTTTTTACTATTTACAATACTTGTGAAGGCGATGAAGTGTTAAGGGTATTTATTCCGGATTCAGAGTATGTACATAGGATCTGCAATATTTATTTGGTACGGTTGTTGCGGCGTAAAATATATTTGATACAGGAAAATGAGATAGATTGTTGGGCTTATATTTTAAAAAAGTATAAAACGAAACTAGATTTTTCAGAATATCATAAATATGATTGCAGAAAAAGTTTCCCTGTATATCAAAGGCTTGTGGGAACAAAAGAGGATTGGTTTACTGTGGAAGAGAGGCAAACAGGTCAGACAGCATTGAAGCAGATGGGGATAGACAGATCTTATGTCTGCATAGGGGCCAGGTCTGACGCCTATAACAGGAAAACCATAGGACACGATTTTTCGTATGATTTCAGAAATATGAGTTTTAATGACTATCATAAGGCATTGGAATATCTTCAGCAGCAAAATGTCGTGGCGGTTAGGATGGGGAGAATGGAAACACCCATGGAAGAAATGGAAAACTGCATTGATTATGCTGGTTATTATGCGGACGATTTCAGAGATTTATATGTGACGTCAGAGTGTATGTTTATGATAGTCAATGCATGTGGAATCTTTAGTTTGGCGAGCTTTTTTTCAAAACCTTTGCTTATGGTTAATGCGGTGCCAATAACTTTTGGAATGAGCGGGATACAATATACAAATATGGATTTATATATTCCAAAGAAATACTATGACATAAATAAGAAGAGATATCTTTCTTTGCGGGAAATGATACAAGTGGAGATTCAATGTTCCATTTGGGGTGAGAAATATGATGAGAAGGGCATTAAATTTATAGATAATACACAGGAAGAAATCGCCGCGGCGACACAGGAAATGCTTGAGCGCCTGACAGGCAAATGGCAGGATAATGAAGAAGACAAAGAAAATTATAGCAAATATATGGAAATATATCAGGAAATGAGAGAAGCGGCGGCAGACAACCTTGACAATTGGACAGGCGAACCTTTGCCGTACAGGCTGGCGGCAGGCTATTTGAGAGAAAATAGATATTTATTAATTTAAATATCAAGAGAGGATTGGAATGGAGGATTTATTAAGTGGAGTAAGAGATGTCTTTATTGAAGGCAATTACATGTGGATAATTTCAGATAATTTTAATTGCCTGTTTGGTTATGATTTTACAGAGCAGAGATTAGATTTAATTACGGTTTTTCCCGAGACCATTGGAGCTCCGAATATGGCGTTTCATACTCTTATGAAGGTACAGAATGAAATATATCTTTTTCCATTGACAGCAAATGGTATATATATTTTTGATTTATTGAAGAAAGATTTCTCTAGAATAAATGTGCCGTTTCATGGAGCTAATAATGTTCAGGGAGTGGTGTCAGGAGAATATCTTTATTGTTTAAAACGCTTTCCAGATGAGCTGGTAAGGATTCATCTGGTTACGAAGAAAACAGACATTTTTAAGGCAGGAAAACATCAATGTATAAATGAAGCAGCGGAAAGGCAAGTATACCGTATTTATTTAGAGCCATGCCTTTATCAAGGGAAAATTCTATGGGTCGGAAATGGGAATATACTTACAATCTTTGATATAGAAACAGAGAGTTTTTATATGGAAAGACTGGAGGATGTGTCGCGTGAAAAAATAGAACGCACAAAGGCATACTGTCAGGGAGGGCTGGAGGATTGTGTTATTGGCATAAAGCTTTTCAAAGGTGTGCTTTGGATTTTTTCTTTTGACGGAAGAATTTATCGGTATGACGATAAATTACATAAGGCAAGCTCTGTGCAGTCAATGAATAATATACATAAAGAAGTAGATATTTCGGTGTCAGCAGTCTTTACTAATGTGATTCCGCTGAAGGATGAATTGTGGTTTGTTCCTCAATATCAAAGAAAGTGTATCAAATACAATTATAATTGCAATCAATATGAGGAATGTATGGATGAATATGAGCAGAAACTATGTAAGGATCAGAGAATTGTGTTCAGTTTTTGCAAGGCACTGAATGAAACCAAAATTATACTATACAATTATTATGAGAGTAGTTTTTATGTTTTGAATACAGCCAACAATATGGTTAGTAAAGAAACTATAACTATCCCGGTGAAAAGATTTCTAGAGGAAACATTCTTGTTTTATAATATATGGATAAGGGATAATACATACTATTTTGATGATCTGAGCTTTTTTCTAAAGGATACAGTTCTACTAAACAGACAGCATAGGAAAATGGAAAAATCACTTGGCAGTAAAATATATGATAATACAAAACAAGATTGAACTAGTAAAATATTTGTTTTGAATAGAGGGGAATATTATATGTATTTGGAAGAAAAAATTATTTACATGAATTCAAAACTGGAGTTATTAAAAGGGAAACAAAACATTATTGTATGGGGAGCCGCTGAAAGTACGGTTCGGATGTTTCAATATACAGCCATTTTACAATATAACGTGACAGATTTTGTGGATCATGGAAAGGTGGGAGAGGTTTTCTTTGGAAAAACTATAAAGTCACCTAAAGATATTGTGTGGGATAGAGTAGATGCGGTTGTGATTTCTGCTTTTTACCATGAGAGCAGCATTGAAAGTGAACTTCAGAGCAATTTTGGATTTGATGGAGTTATAATAAAATTCAATGAAGCAGGGCAGGAAATTCCTTTTTATCAGTACCCAGCATGGAGAGATATCAAAGCATCTGAGGATGTGCGGGCGATATTAGAGAAGAATTGTGTGTTTAAAGATATACATAAAAATAAACGATTATTTATCTTGTGCTGCGGTCCTTCTATTCAAAAAATGGATTTGACAGTTTTAAAAGATGAAATAACAATGGCAGTGCATAGTTTTTATTTACATAAGGATATAGGAATTATTCAGCCGGATTATTATTGCAGTGCCCAGTGGAGCTATCCGGACGAGATGAAAGAAAGTCTTGGGTTAAAATATGTAAAAGAAATCAAGAAGTTTATGGGCAGTTCAAAATATTTTTTTAGTGTGCGTGATCAGGAAATGATTGAAAAGAGCGAGGTTTTTGGTAAAGATGAAGTCTATTATTATGATTATGGGATAGATGGTCTGCTATATCAGGAATTTGATTTCTGCCAGAGAATTCTGCCAATTCAGTCAGTTCCTATTTTATGTTTACAGTTGGCTTTATATATGGGATTTCAAGAAATATACTTATTGGGTACAGAACATGATGCTATTGTAACAGGGAAGTATTCGCATTTTTATCAATATTCTGATAGTATTACTTCTAAAGAAAATGGGGAGACAGATGCTCAAGGAAATTTGCACAGCACATTCAGCATACAGTTAAAGTGTATCTGCAGATTATGGGAACAGTATGAAATTTTGAAAAAAATTGCGGAGAAAAAAGGAAGTAAAATATATAATGCCACTCCTGGAGGGGTTTTGGATGTGTTTGAAAGGGTAGATTTTAACGCTTTGTGGAATGATTAAATTACAGTGATTTACATAAATGTTTTTAAAAAGGATAAGAAGACATGGAAAATAGAGAATTACGCATAGCACACTTTAGTTTTAAAGATGATTATGGTGCAATGGGAGCTGCGTATGAATTGCATAAAACTCTTTTGCAAAAGGGATTAAAGTCTACATTTTTTGTTAGAGAGAAGACGAGAGATGATGACAGTATTGTTGAGCTGGGATATGGCTGTTCTATTGAAGAACGATTGCACAGATCAATAAATAGATTATATTTTGAGCAAAACAGGAGAAATATTGGCACTGCACCAATAAATTTTGACTGCTGGGGAATACAATGGGATAAAGATATTGAAGATAGATTAAGAGCATATGACATATTGCACATTCACTGGGTGGCATGTTTCTTGAGTATGGACAACATATACCAGATTTCAAAATTGGGAAAGCCTGTTGTGTGGACAATGCATGATTTTCATCCGTTTACGGGAGGATGTCATTATCCGGAAATGTGCAGAAAATATGAAGAAGACTGTTTAGAATGTGATGCATTAAAGAATAATTATTTAAACATTACCCAAAGTATACTGTTGGAAAAACAATATAAGTATCCGAAGAGTATTCAAATTGTAACTGCTTCTGTGTGGTTAAAAGAGATTGTAGCGCGTAGCAGAGTCTTTCAAAATAATCCATGTGAAGTTATCCCTATAGGTATTGATGTGGAATGTTTTATTCCACAGGATAAATGTAAGATGAAGCAGAAAATTGGATTGTCACCAGATACTAAGGTTATACTGGTGGGAGCGCAGTCAATATCTCAAAATGTAAAGGGATATATTCATTTAAAAAAGGTACTTGATATTTTAAAGGATGATTTGTACTGCAGAAATTTAATTCAAAGTAAGAAGCTTGTTTTATTAATATTTGGGTACGCTGACGGAACAGAGAATTATGGAGGTATAATTCCAATTATCAACATGGGATTTATTGAGGATAGAGAGCGGTTATGTGAGATATATAATGCAGCAGATGTTTTTATATTTCCGAGTGTTCAAGATACTTTTGGAATGACAGCTACAGAAGCAATGTCATGTGGGGTGCCAACAATAGCATTTGATGTTGGTGCTATGAGTAATGTTATTCGTTCAGGGGTAAATGGTTATAAGGTAAAAATTAATGATTACTCTGCTATGGCATCTAATGTAATTCAAATTGTAAAAGAAAATCCAATTGATGCAGAAGCATGCAGGAAGCGAATAGTGGACTTTTATTCGCTTGAATGTGAAACTGAAAAGATGCTCCAGCTGTATCAGACGCTGATAAAAAATTCGACTGTGGCTGATGCTGAGAAAGAAGAGCCCCAGAAGAATGATGAACTGGAAAGATTTGTTTATCAGTGTACATATGAAATTCTGATGGGTATTGCTCCTAACCAGTATATGAATACAACAATACAAAATATATTGCTGGAATACAGTCCGGAGTTTTTGACACCGGAACAAAAGGTTAAGAAGCTTGTCGAAAGAAAAATTTTTGATGATAAAAAAGACATAGTTATTTATGGCGCCGGGGATTACGGAAGGAAAACATTAAAGGAACTGGAAAAGTATAGAATTCACATTCAAGGATTTTGGGATTTTGATGAGAGAAAAATGGGACAGCTGATAGAAGGGCATCCTATATGGAAACCAATAAAAAAAGAGGAGCCCAATGAGAAGGTAATTATTGTAGCAGGAATGAATTATGTGGATATGATAAAGTGCTTAATGTATCTGGGATATTTATATTGTGAAGATTTTTACTGAAAAGCAGATGCTTATGTGTGAGTTTATAATTAATTATACTGCTCTAAAGTATATGTATAAAAGAATTAAGGAGTATAATCATTTATGAAAAATGGAATCGTTGCAATTTTATCCGCCATAGCAGGGGCTATTGCAGGCGCTGGCGTGACAAACAGAGCGAAAAATAAAGAAATAAAAAATGCCTGGGGATATTCAGATAAGCATTTGGCACTTTTTAAAATGATGAATCAATGGGTGTGGGTGAAACAGGAAGGAAAGAATCTGGCATCTTATTTTGAAGCCAACGGATACAAGAAGATAGCGGTCTATGGAATGAGTTATGCCGGAGAAACCCTGTTGAATGAATTAAAAGGAACAGCAGTAGAAGTCGCTTATGGAATTGATCAAAATGCGGATGGAACTAATGTGAATGTCAGTATTTTGACAATGAAGGGTGATTTGCTGCCTGTGGATGCTGTTGTTGTAACGGCGATAACATTTTTTGATGAGATAGAAGAAGATTTGCAGAGAAAGGTGGATTGCCCAATTCTTTCTCTGGAGGATATTCTGGATGAATATATTTTTGATGAGGAAAATGAATGAACAGAAAAGTTTCAATTATAACTCCCTGTTTGAATAGTGAAAAGACAATCGAAGATACCATTAAGAGTGTTGTGAATCAAACATATAAAAATATTGAATATATTGTTGTGGACGGTGGTTCCAGGGATCGTACCATGGAAATTGTTAAGAAATATGAACCACTGTTCCAGGGCAGGATGAAATATGTAAGTGAACCTGACAAAGGCATCTATAATGCAATGAATAAGGGTATAAAAATGTCAACAGGAAGTCTGATAGGAATTATAAATAGTGATGACTATTATGAATTATATACGATAGAACATATTGTTGACAATATGACAGCCGATAAGTATCAAGTACTTTATGGGTGGCTTAGAGTGTTACAGCGGAAACATTTTGTAAAATATATTCAGACAACACATCTTGAATTTCCAGATAAAGCAGTCGCTCATCCGACATGTTTTGTGTCAAGAGATGTTTATCGGAAATATGGGCTTTTTCTGGAATCGCTAAAATTGTCAGCGGATTATGAGTTTTTATTAAGATTATATAAATCAGAAGCTGTAAAGTTCATTTTACTTCCAGAAGTTTTGGCAAATTTTAGACTTGGCGGGGCCTCTTGCAATAATTATATTTATGGTAATTTTGAATGCGAAATTGCTCGTATGATTCATGGTTATGGGAATTTTAGAAAGCTGATAGAGGCGATAATTAAAATGATGTTTGATTAGAACTAAAAGGAGCAATACATTATATAAAGTTTTGTGGAGGAAGATAAAGTGCTCAAATTAAAAAACTGCAGTATATTGCAGTTCAGTAAGATTGCTGAAGAGCGGAAAGTATATGGTTTTGGAGTATCTATTCAACTGAATATACATATAAAATTAAGAACTCCGGATTTTGATTTAACAGATATGGTAGATGTGTTGGTTGATAATGACAAGAAAAAAGTGGGATCTTTTTACCGCAGTGGGGGAAAAGAGATACCAGTTATTTCAGTATCGGAGATGCTTGCTTCTGTTAAAGAAGAGGATGTGTTGATTATACTTTCTAATCAATATGGAGAAATTGTTGAAGACCTTGATCAGTATAATAAACTAGAAAAGGTTGACACATATATTCTGAGGTATATTGATGATTTCCCGGATAGTGAGCTTGATGAAAATCAGTTTAACTTATCAAAAGCAAAAGAGTTTCAAATACCGCCAGTCATTCATTACTGTTGGTTTGGCGAGAATAAAATGCCTGATAAATATTTGACGTTTATTGAAAGCTGGAAAAAATATTGTCCTGATTACCAAATTAAGAAATGGGATGAAACAAACTATGATATTAATAAGCATCCATATATGCGTAGTGCATATTTGATGAAGAAATGGGCATTTGTATCAGATTATGCCAGGCTGGATATTATTTATAATCATGGTGGTATTTATCTGGACAGTGATGTTGAATTATTACAAAGTCTGGATGAACTCAGGAAATTTCAGGCATATTTAGGATATGAATCGACACAAATGATAAATACAGGCTTAGGCTTTGGGGCAGGAAAAGGAAATAAAATTATTAAAGAATTGCGGGATGCGTATGATAAAGTAGATTTTCCTGGGGAAGGTGAATTGACTCCCTGTACAGTACATCAAACGCAGAGACTGCGTATGTTAGGACTAAAATGTAACAATTCTTTTCAAATTATCGGATGCAATGAAATGGCGATTCTTCCAACAGATTTTTTATGTGGTATCAGGCTTGAAACGAGAAAAAAGCAGATTACCAGGAATACAGTTTCACTTCACCACTGGTGTGGGGACTGGGGCAGCAGTAAAGAGCAAATTAAATACGGAGAGATGCTTCGGGAAAAATATGATAATCAATTGCTGAGAAGATTGCCTGAACCATTAGAATTTGAAGATGTATAAAGCAAAAAGGGAAGAAGAAAATGGTTACTATTTTTACAGCAGTATATAACAGATGTGCGCTGATAGAAAGATTATATGAATCACTGGAACGGCAGACTGATAAAAATTTTGAGTGGATTATTGTGGATGATGGTTCCATGGACTATCTGCATAAAAAGGTGATTGATGATTGGATGAAAGAAAAGCAGGAGTATGAGATAAAATATATATATACCAGAAATGGAGGAAAACACAGGGCTATTAATTTAGGAGTAAAGATATCCAAGGCTCAGGCTTTTATGATAGTTGACAGTGATGATTATTTAACAGATGATGCGGTGAGTTTTATCAATAAGGAGTTTTTAACCATTGCTGATAATGAACAATTTGCGGGGATGTCCGGGTTAAAGGCGTTTTACTCAAATGGTGCAATAATGGGAGGAGAACCTAATTATAAAGGTTATGTAGATGCAACAAATTTGGAAAGAGAAAAATATAATTTATTGGGTGATAAAGCAGAAGTATATAAGACTGATATTTTAAGAAAATATCCATTTCCAGAATATGATGGAGAAACATTTTGTGGCGAAGGAATTGTATTTAATCACATTGGATTTGATGGATATAAGATTAGATGGTTTACAAAAGTGCTCTATATGGCAGAGTATATGGAAGATGGATTGACAAACAATATGCTCAGGATATTGAGAGATAATCCGAAAGGATGGGCGATAAATATGACATCACAGTGTGAATGGGAAGGGTGGGATGAGAAAAAAAAATATGACATATATTTTGATTTTTTTGAGGTAGAAAGCGAGCGGTTAAGTCAAATGGATATCTGTGGCCTTCTGGACATTGATGAAGATTACTATAGAAAAATGGCCCAGAAAAAAGAATATATAAAAGAAAGTATTTGGAAGGTTATTCATGATAATAATATAAATTCTTTAGCTTTATATGGTATGGGTGTATATGGCAGGAGAATGCTGCGTTATTTAGAAGAAATGGGAATAGAAATCAGGTATGCAATAGATAGAAATTATAAGAATATCAAAACAAATTACATATTATATGACTTGAAAGATGATATACCGACTGTTGACAGTATCTGCATTACATTAAAAGAAAAGGATTCAAGGCTTGAAAAGATGCTCTGCAATAAATTTCCCAGTACATTTATCTGGAATTTCGCGGATTTAACAGAGTCTGATTAATAGAAGGAGCTTGTAAAACAAAAAATACATTAATCTATATAATTCTAACTGCAATCAGGAGGCTTGTCTTAAAATGAAATACATAATATACGGAATAAATCGAACGGCAAAAGATTTCACATACATTTTCGACGATCTGGAGATTTTATATCTGATAGACGATAATGTGGAGCCGGGTAAAGTTCTCTGGGGCAAGTATCCTGTGCAGTGTATGGAAGCAGCCCTGGCGGATACGTCTTATGACCAAATTATTATCTGTGACTTTGAGAAGACGGAGAAGGAGAAGCGGTTACAGGAAAGAGGTTTGGTTTATCAAAAGGACTATGTGTATGAGGAAGATTTTTTTGCCCGGCTGGACGAAATGGCACTGCCGGAAAACAGGAAAATAGCTGTTTGGGGAACGGGGAACATGTGCAGTTTTCTGTTGGAGAAGATGCCCCAGAAGGCGGAGATTTTTATTGATTCATATAAAAAGCAGGATATATTCAGGGGGCGGCCGGTACTCTTTCCTGATGAGATAGAGGATTGGACACAGTATTATCTTATCATTGCCGTTATGGATGACTGTGAAATCAGAAGCAGGTTAAGGGGGCTGGGACTGCAGGAAAAGGCTGACTATTTGGGATATAGGGAATTTCTGGCACTGCCCTCCATGCTTCTGCGTCAGACATTGTTTGACAGAGCCTATTATGACCTGAATTGTACAACAATGTGCAACCATTTGGAAATTCTGGCAGACGGAGCAACCAGAAGCTGTTGTACCACTTTTGTTGCCCAGGGGCTGGAGAATATATTTGACAGGAATGTGCAGGAACTATGGCATTCAAAATTACATAAAATACTCTGCCTGTCTACGGAGAACAGGACATTTTCTTTCTGTGATAAAAGCATGTGTCCCCTGTTTGTGGCAAAAGAGCGGAAGGAAGTTTCTGATTCTGGGGATGGGGAGCCTTATGGGGAAATAACACCGTTTCCTGAGACATTATCCCTGGGATACGATTCTTCCTGTAATCTCTCTTGTATCACCTGCAGAAAAGGGCTGCACTATGCAAAAGGCGAGGAATTGGAAAGCGTAAACAGGATTACAGAAAAAGCGATTAAGGAGTATCTTCCTCATTGTAAATTTCTGATTATGGCAGGGAGCGGGGAAGTATTTGCCAGCCCTGCGTATCGGAAAGTATATGAATCGGCGGAATGTAATCCCAAATATATTCGTCTGTTGTCCAATGGCACGCTTTTTACGCCGGCTAACTGGGAACGGTTTGTGAAGGGAAAGAACGCAAAAATTATGCTGACTGCTTCGGTAGACGCGGCCACCAAAGAGACTTATGGGCTGATACGTCAGGGCGGAAATTTTGATATGCTTAAGAAAAACATGGAATTTGCTTCTCAGCTGCGGAAAAATGGAGATCTCTGCTATTTTCGCATGAATTTCGTCGTGCAGAGGGAGAATTTCAGGGAGATGATCCCGTTTGTGGAATGGGGACAGGCTTTGGGGGTGGATGAAATTTTCTTCACAAAGATTCTGAATTGGGGCACCTACACGCCGGAAGAATTTGCGCAAATCAGTATGATGGAGCAGGATGGTATTACTCCCAAACTGGAATTAAAGGAAGTGCTGGAGCATCCGGTTATGAGAAGCAGTATTGTTGACATGGGAACCATTCAGTTTGCCCATAAGATAGATGAAGTGGACATGGTGGAGAATTATTATATGTGGGAGCTGGAAAAACGGGGCGGAAAAATTTTTATCTGACGGGTGAAATCTGAAAATTTGATTGAGGTATCCATATGAAATTTTTATATGTACCCTTGGCAGCGGCTGCTGCTTTAGGGGGCGCGGCTTTGGGAATCTGGCAGTCTGGAAAGCGTGGGAAAGAGAAAATGGACGGGCTGCAGAATCGGATCAATGTCCTCTCCGATCATTTTCAGCTTTTAAATCACTGGTTGGAGATAAAAGGGGAAGGGAAGAGTACGGCCGATTATTTTAAGGAGATGGGCTATGGCCATATTGCCATTTATGGCATGGGAGATCTGGGAATACGGCTTGCCGAGGATCTGGAAGGTGGGTCTGTGGGTGTGGATTACGGCATTGACCGGGATATCAGCTGTTCCATTGCCAGGATAGAGGAAGTGTACACGCCCGAAGATGAATTGCCGGACACGGATGCCATTGTTGTCACTCCATATGCCGTTTTTGAGGAGATTAAAAGGAATTTGGAGAAAAAAGTGAACTGTCCCATTATCTCTCTGGAAGAGGTGGTGTGGAGTGTGTAAGGAACTGGTTATAGAAAGGCACCCATATGAAGCTGATAGCATTTTATCTCCCCCAATTTCATGAAATCCCGGAAAATAACAATGCATGGGGAGAGGGATTTACGGAATGGACCAATGTAAAGAAAGCCCATCCCTTGTATCTGGGGCATAACCAGCCAAGAGTCCCCCTGCATGGGCGGTATTACAACCTTTTAGAGGATGGGGTTATGGAGTGGCAGATGTCCCTGGCGAAAAAAGCCGGGATTTATGGCTTTTGCTTTTATCATTACTGGTTTCAGGGCAGGATGGTGTTGGAAAAGCCTGCGGAGATGCTGCTGCAGAAGAAAGATATTGATTTCCACTACTGTTTTTCCTGGGCCAATGAACCCTGGACGAAAACCTGGCATGGGGCCGGGGGAAACAGAGAGATTTTGATTCCCCAGTCCTATGGCAGGGAGGAAGAATGGCAGGCTCATTATGAATATTTCCGGCGTTTTTTTCAGGATGAACGGTATATCAAGGAGCAGAACCGGCCGGTGGTGATGATATACCGGCTGCGGAACATTCCATGGTTCAACGATATGATTCGCTGCTGGAATCAGAGGGCAAGAGAAGATGGCTTTGAGGGGATTTTTCTGATTTCCATGGATATGTGGAGAGAACAGGCGGCAAAGAGCTGCTGGGTGAATGGAAGAGTGGATTTTGAACCCAACAAGACAAGAGCCGAGCGAATGCGGGTATCTTCCAGGTGGAATCCCACGGAAGAGTGGAGCATACTCAGGAACCGCTTTGCCATCCGCTCCATGAGCTATGAGGAAATCAACAGGAAAATGCTGCAGGTTCCCCACGAAAAGAATCATTTTCGGACGGTTTTTGCAGACTTTGACGATTCACCCCGGAGGGGGACGAGGGCGGTGATCACAAGAGGATCCAGTCCGGAGAAGTTTGGGAAATACCTGAGAGAATCTATTGGACTCAGCCGCCGGGAAGGAAATGAATATCTGTTTCTCAATGCCTGGAACGAATGGGGGGAAGGAAATTATCTGGAACCTGACACCAGAAACGGATATGGATATCTGCGGCAGATCAGACAGGCCCTGGAATAAAAAACAGGAGTGGAGGACATATGGAGTACATTGTAGTTCAGGCAGGCGGAAAGGGAACCAGGCTGGGATACTTAACCAGGAATAAACCAAAGGCATTGGTTCCTGTAGAAAACTTACCTATGATATTTCACCTTTTTCGGAAATATCCTGACAAGAAATTTGTAATTATAGGGGACTATCACAAGGATGTGCTAAGGGAGTATCTCTCAAGTTTTGTGGATGTGAAATATCAGGTGGTAAATGCGGAAGGCACAGGAACCTGCTCCGGGATTCACCAGGCCCTGGCGCGAATACCGGCAGGAAAGCCCTTTATGCTGGTATGGTCTGATTTAATTCTTCCCGAAGGGCTGGAGCTGCCGGAAAAAGTTACGGAAGATTACATTGGCATATCAAAAACATTTCCCTGTCGGTGGAGTTATCACCAGGGACAATTTGCCGAGGAAAGTTCCTGTGAACATGGGGTGGCGGGCTTTTTCCTTTTTACGGACAAAGACAAGCTTTCTGCCATACCGGAGAGTGGGGAACTGGTCCGCTGGATGCGGGATCAGGGAATGAAATATCGGGAAATCAGTCTGGCCGGGACCAGAGAGTTTGGCCTGCTGGCAGAATACGAAAAGCTGGAGCGGGAGAAATGCAGACCTTTTAATCGGATTACCATAAAGGATGGCATACTCACCAAAGAGGCTGTGGATGAACAGGGAAGGAAGCTGGCGCTGAGGGAGAGTGCCTGGTATGAAAAGGCCAGAAAGCTGGATGTTCGGATTCTGCCCCATATTTATGAAACCAATCCTTTAAAGATGGAGTACATAAAAGGGAAAAATATCTACGAGTGCAATCTCTCCTATGAAGAAAAGAAGGCTGTACTGGAAAAAGTCATTGGGGCTCTGGACAGGCTGCACCGCATGGATGGGGTGGAAGCGGATTCTTTCAGCATGAAGGAAGCCTATTTTCATAAAACCATGGAGCGATTGAGCAAAATAGAAGACCTGGTGCCCTTTGCCCGGGAAAAAGTCATTCGGGTCAACGGGAAAGAATGCAGAAATATCTATTTCCACAAAAGGGAGCTGGAGAAAGCATTGGAACAGCTTACCTGTGAGCAGTTTCAATTCATTCACGGCGACTGTACCTTTTCCAATCTGATGCTGCGGGAGGACGGCACACCTGTGCTGATTGACCCAAGAGGATATTTTGGATTTACGGAGCTTTACGGGGATGTCCGCTATGACTGGGCGAAGTTGTATTATTCTATTGTGGGGAATTATGACAGGTTCAATTTGAAAGATTTCCGGCTGGAGATTGGAGAGGGAGAGGTATCTTTGGAAATCTCATCCAGTCACTGGGAGGATATGGAAAAGGATTTCTTTGCATTGACCGGAGCGGACAGTTATGAGATCAGACTGCTGCACGCGGTAATCTGGCTGTCTCTGACCACCTATGCCTGGCAGGATTATGATTCGGTCTGCGGTGCGTTCTACAATGGACTATACTATCTGGAGGATGTTTTATGATCAGCTATTTTGAAAAGCAGCTTGCGGAAATCAATCACTCTATTCACTCCCTGGATACGGAGGCTTTTGAAAAGCTGCTTCGGGAGACCGTGGAAGCCCTGGAGAAGGGGCATAAGATCATTGTGTCCGGCCTGGGGAAAAATGTACCCATCTGTGAGAAATTTGTGGGTTCTATGATTTCCATGGGGTTGGACGCCTGTTTTCTTCACACCAATTCGGCGGTGCATGGAGATATGGGAATTGTGAAGGATGGAGATCTGGTAATTATCCTTACCAAAAGCGGGGAGACATCGGAATCTATTTACCTGGCTAGACTTTTGAAGGAGAGGAAGATCAGGATGTGGCTTCTAACCTTTGTGGAAGAGAGCACACTGACAAAGGAAATTCCCAATCATATCATACTGAATCTGGAGCATGAGGGAGATTTGTGGAACATTATGCCAAATAATTCCACCACAATGAATCTGATCGTTCTGCAGGGACTGGCTATGATGACGGCACAGAAAATGGATTTGGATCTTCATCAGTTTAAAAGAAATCATCCAGGCGGACATATCGGGGAAGTGTTGGAACATGTTTAAGGAGACACTGCATATTTTACACGGCGCTTTTTTGTGGAGGATGCTTCGGCTGAAATATGCTATAGACTATAGGAAAGTAGTGTTAGTTCCGGTAAACGAGATCAGGGAGCTGGATTACTATGCTCTGGCGCATTTGGAAGACTTTATGGATAGAAAATGTGCCCGAGAGGCGGTTGTCCTGTATGAGGGAATGGATACATATCATTTGGCGGAAGAAGTGCTGGCAGAGTATGGAAGCGGCGGGAAAAAAGTGCTGGCAGAGTATGGAAGCGGCGGGAAAAAAGTGCGTCTGTGTCCCTGTGGCAGGAAAACACTGGAGACTGTGTACGACTATTATTCTTTCCACAAGTTTTTTGACAATATAGTTTTTACCTATGCTTTCCGGCCTCAGGATAATTTGCTGGGAAAAGTGCTGAAAGAGACGCAGGTAAATGAAGAGGATGCCGTATGCCTGGGACTGTACCACTTGAGGGCGGTTTTGCCGCTTAGAAAGAAGGACAAGAGGATTTAGACATGTTCGACTATCAGCTTGTAAGGGTTGAAAAGAAAATTGCCAGGCTGTTCCGGCAGGGAGTGTTTCGGGACAGAAAGATATTTTTATTTGGTGTGAGCGAAAATTCCAGGCAGATTATACAAATTTTACGGTCATATCAGATTGAACCGACGAATGTCATGGATAATGACCGGGCGAAACAGGGAAGTTATTGCAGCCGCGTGAAGGTAGTGCCCATAGATGGGGTGGAAGACCCGAAAAATGCGCGGAATTTATACATTATCTGCTCGCTTTACTGGAGAGAAATGGCAGTACAGCTTCGGGACAGAGGGATTCGCAGGGAAAACATTCTCATGCTTTACCACGTGGAATCGCTGTTAGAACATTTCAGGCATGCAGTGTCAGGAAAGCGTATCTATGAGGAACTGCTGCGCAGGTATGGGCAGGCGCCAATGTTTGTATGTCCCTATACGGGAACAGGAGATATTTATTTAATTGGTACTTTCTGGCGGCAATATCTGGAGAGAAATCATATCGAGGATTATGTTTTTCTGGTGATTACCAAGGCCTGTGAAAAAGTGGCCAGGCTGTTTGGAATTAAAAATGTGGTTGTGTTCAATAAAAAGATGGAATGTGCCTGCCTGATTCAGTATCACATGCTTTGTCCGGAAAAGGTGAACATTACATTGTTAAATGATTCCTGGTATCAGATTCACACGAATCCGTTGGAATGGTTTCGCGGATACAAGGGTTTGGAGTTTACGGAATTGTTCCGGAAATTTGTATTTGGACTGCCCGATGAGGTAAAGCCTGAACATCCTCTGCTCCCCAATGTAGATTCAAAGCTGGACGCCATTTTTCAGGAGAAACATTTGCAGCCTGGAAATACTGTGGTATTATCTCCGTTTTCCAATACCCTGGCAGACTTGTCCAATGAGTTCTGGGTGGGGCTGGCAAAAGGGCTTCTGAAGGAAGGCTTTACAGTCTGCACCAACAGTGGAGGGAAGGGAGAACCGGCGGTGGAGGGAACGGAAGCCGTGTTTTGTTCTCTGGAGATTGCCCCGCAGTTTGTGGAGAAAGCCGGATATTTTGTGGGGGTCCGAAGCGGTTTCTGCGACATTATCAGCGGGACAAAGGCAAAGAAAATTATCTTGTATGATGCCCGGAATCGTTTTTTTAACACCAGCGCCTATGAGTACTTTAATTTAAAGACAATGGAGCTTTGTGAGGATGCCATAGAGATACAGTTTGAGATGGCGGATGAGAAACTGCAGGACCAAGTGGTATCCCGGCTGAAAATTAGTAGAACCCACAACAATTACCACTATATTTCGTGAAGGATAAATTTTCAGTCTGGAAGGCGGAGGAAGGAGTCGCAGCGGGCTGCGCAGATGGAAATTTAGACAAGTGATACGTGTGGTTAATTGGTGGGGGTTATACCAGGGAGGTGTACAATTATGGATAGCAAAAGAAAAAATATACATTTAATCAATGACCTGCCGCACATCTATGAATTGGAGGACCTGATGGCCTTCTGTGGGGAACACAAACAAATCTATATCTATGGGCGGGGCGAAGAACAGGAGTACCTGTTAAAATACCTTGACATGTGCGGCGTGGCTGTGGGGGGGTATGTGGTGTCATTTCTGCGGGAGCAGGAACCGCCGTTTCTCTACCGTCCCATGCCCCTCCGACGATCGGAGGAGGTTCTGGGAATGGAAGGGGCGGGTATTATCCTTGCTCTGCCGGATCGTCACTACGGGAAAATCATTCCCATGTTCCGGGAAGCCGGTTTTAAGGATTATTTTGTGATGTCGGAGCACAGTAAGCGTGGTATTGCCCAGCAGATGCGCCCAAGAACACAAGAGGAGATGACCTTTGAGGTGAGTCTGGCGGATCACTGTAACCTGTCCTGTCAGATGTGCGACCATTATTCCCAGCTCTCAGAAGAGTGGTTTGTGGGGATGGAGCAGTTTGAGAGGGACATGGTGCGGATGGGGGAACTTTACAATCATAAGGTAGGGGCAATTACCCTTCTGGGAGGGGAACCTACGCTCCACAGAGATATTATAGAGTGCATACGCATTACCCGCAGGGAGTTTCCGGAAGGGGAAGTGATCATACTGACCAACGGTGTTTTGCTTCTGGCCCTGGAGCACTCGGAAAAAGGAAATTTCTGGGAGGCCTGCAGGGAGTATGACGTACATGTGAGTGTGACGGTGTACCCGATAAAACTTGACTATCAGGCCATAGAGGCAAAAGGAAAAGAATACGGTGTGCCCGTGTTTATGTCCTCCAATATTCATGCGGATCAGTGTACCCGGTGTGACAAGGTCTCGGACAAACATGTGATGGATCTGGAGGGCAGAGTGGAGAGGTTTTACTGTGTGAACTGTCTCTATTTTAACAAGTTCAATGTGCTCAAGGACGGACGTCTCTATATGTGTCCTGTGGCTGCCCACAGCGATATTTTCAACCGGGCTTTTGGGCAGGAGCTGGAACTTGAGAAGAGAGATTTTCTGGACATCTATGAGATTGGAAGCTGGGAAGAGATAGCGGAGTTTGCCTGCAGCTATACGCCTTTCTGCAGGTACTGCGACCTGAAACACTGGGGGCCCCATTCCCGGTGGAAGGCCAGCAGCAGGAAGATGGAAGAGTATGTGTGAACCGTAAAGAGGGGATGTTTTTCAGGAGTTTTCGGCATAGGGCAAAACAGTCACAGGAGGCAGAATGAAGAAAAGATATATAGAAAAACTTGGGGCAAAGCTGTCGCCCCTGGGGTTCGGGGTCATGCGGCTGCCCATGAAGGGCGGGGAGTTTCCGGAAGAAGTTTACAGGCTGTTGGACAGGGCTGTGGAGAAGGGTATCAACTATTTTGACACTGCCTACCCTTATCTGGGGGGAAAGTCCGAAGTGCTGGTCCGGGAAGCACTGGTTCGCCGGTATCCCCGGGACAGCTTTTACATTGCGGACAAGCTTCCGGTGTGGCTGTGCCGGAACAGGGATGACATGGAGCGGATTTTTCAGGTTCAGTTGGAACGGCTGGGGACGGAGTACATTGACTTCTATCTTCTCCACGGTCTTCACAAAAATCGTTGGGAGGACATCCGTTCCAAAGGCGTTCTGGATTTCCTGGAAGAGAAAAAGAAGGAAGGCAGGATCCGCCGGATTGGATTTTCATTCCATGATACGCCGGAAGTGCTGGGGCAGATTGTGGAGGCATACCCCTGGGAGTTTGCCCAGCTTCAGATCAACTATTATGACTGGACGGTAATTAACACTAAGGCCTGCTATGAGATCCTGGAGGAGCGGGGGATCCCCTGCATGATTATGGAACCGGTGGGAGGAGGAAGGCTCAGCCGTCTGCCGGAGGAAGCGGAGAGGATTCTCAAAAAAGTCCATCCGGAGCGGTCGGCCGCCTCCTGGGCCATAAGATTTGCGGCGTCCCTGCCCAATGCCGCGGTGACACTGTCAGGGATGAGCGACACAATCCAGCTGGATGACAATGTAAACCAGTTTCAGGAGATGGAGTCCTGGTCAAAAGAGGAGGGGGCGGCGGTGGAGAAAGTGGTCCGCCTTCTGGAATCATTCAATCCGGTGCCCTGCAGCGGTTGCCGGTACTGTGTGGAGGAATGTCCCCGGGGAGTGGATATTCCACAGATTTTCAAGCGCTATAATGACTACCGTATGTTTGAGGGTATGGCCCGGTTTGACATTGACTATTTTGCTTTTGTTCCCGAGGGAAAGCGGGGGGATTCCTGTATCCGCTGCGGGAAGTGCAGCGCCAGGTGCCCTCAGAAGATCAGCGTTCCGGAAGAAATCGGAAAAATTCATGCGTATGCGGTGGGGCTGCAGGAGGGAAGCCGGAAATGAAAGTATCTGTAGTCATCCCCGTCTTTAATACGGAAGAATACCTGGACGAATGTATCCGCTCTGTGGCGGTGCAGGACTGTCCGGATCTGGAGATTCTTCTCATCAACGACGGATCCGGGGACAGGTCGGGGGAAATCTGCAGGAAGTGGGAGGCCCAAGATCCCCGGGTACGGTACATAGAGCAGGAAAATCAGGGCCAGGGCGCCGCAAGAAACCTGGGGATCCGTATAGCCCGGGGGGAGTATATTCTCTTTGTGGATTCTGACGATTATATAGAACCGGATCTGGTCAGCCTGGCATATGATTGTATCAGCAGGGCCCGGGCGGACATTTGTGTTTTCGCCCACAATGGGGTGGGGGACAGGATCTATAAGGAGTCCCTGGAGTTCAAACTCAGGAAAACCTGCAGTCTGCAGGAAAACAGGGAGCTTCTGGGGCGGCAGATGCCCATACTGTGGGACAAGCTGTACGCTGCAGATTTGCTGAAAAATGCAGGTTTTGCCATGAGCAGCCGTATCTGCGAGGATCTGGTGTACAACGCCAGGCTTTACAGAAAGGCGAGGGGAATTTGTTTCCTGGATCGTCCTCTCTATAATTATCGGTATATACGGAAGGGAAATCTGTCAACGAACTATGAAAGATACTGGGAAGTGCAGGAGAGCATTGGGGAGTTGAACAGAATTTATCAGGAAGAAGGGTATTCGGAAGAGTACTGGGTACAGCTGTACCAGATATCCTTTTTTATGTTCAAAGACATTCTGTACCGGATCAAGATGCGGCAGGAGTATGATGTGCCTCCGGAGGTCAGGGCCGGGTATCCTGCTCTTTTCCGCTCATACAAAACCTGTCTGGCCCAGTGGTTTTCCCATCACCTGGCCATAGAGGCCCAGGAAAAGGGATACTTTTTGATAGGAAGCTATAGCCTTCGGAAGGAGTTCCAGGCCTTTCTTTTGGATGAAGATTTTCTGCGGGGGCATTACGTCTCCGGCAGTCTTGTGAGCCTGATGTCGGATCCTGTGGAGGAGAGCTGGGGCATATCCTGGGATGGGGGTAAATGCGGCAATGCCTACAGAAGAAACTGTGTGGAGCAGGAGTTCAGGAAGGATTTTCTGAGGCAGGCGGTGCCGGGAGATGTTGACTATGTAGCGGTGGATTTACTGGGTGAGGTGACTGACCTGGTCAACATTCGGGAAGGCTGCTGTATCTCGGAGTCAGAATTACTGAGAGAGGCCGGGGTGGAGGGGCTTGAGGGCTGTGAGAGAATTCCTTTCCTCTCCCCTGCAAGACGGGCTCTTTTTGAAAAATATGCCCGGCTTTTTGCAGAGAAGGTGCAGAAGGCTGGGGTTTCTGTCATAGTAGTGAAGAACTTTCTGTGTGAAAAACATGGTGGCTGCTATGATGAATTTTTAGAATATGACAATGTGGAGTGGATACGGGCGGCAAACCAGGAACTGGAGTGGTGCTATGGATATCTTCTGGAGTGCATTCCAGAGGCCCTGGCGGCAGATGCCTCGGAGTTCAGTGAGCTGGTGTTTACGCATGATGATTTTCCCTTCGGCAGAGAGCCTGTCTACTATAACAGAAGTTACTATCAGAGGATGGCGGTGCAGGCAGGCGTAGAGATTCGGGCAGGCCTGGAGACGGATCTTGCAGGGAGGTTGGAGGCGGCTCTGGATCAGTTTGACAGAGTCATTTTTATCCCGGAGGATGAGCCGGAAAAGGAAAAACTTCTGGAAGGTTTCTTTGCCGCCGGGGCTGTGGGGAAGACTGGGCTGCGGGTGCTGGTGCTTTGCAGTGAGGAAAAACAATTTCAGACTGAGGACAGGGTGGAATACCGGCAGATCACGGAGGGGGAAGGATGGCTCCTGGGGACGCTTTATCATATGTATGAGTTTTCAGACCGATTCCGTCTGGCTTCCAGGGCGGAAAACCGCGGAGGCCTGTTTCGTCTGGTGGAAACCGGCCTGTTGGAAGAGGAGGAAGCCTGGGAGGCGCTGCTGCGTTAGTATACCCCCGCCAAGTAATTGTTGTGGGTCATACTGGAGTCAAGCCGGAAAATAATTTTGTGGTCGGGATACTCCGCCAGAGTGCCGGAAAGGATGGAAGATGGACAGACAGCTGTATGAAGAAATGACGAGGAACCTGGAGAAGTTGGATCGGGAACAGGGTTTGACGGGCAGGCAGATTTTCCTTTTTGGACACTGCAGCGCGGCGGAGGAGCTGGCGGACATGCTCCTGGACAGGGGGCAGACGCCTGCTGGGTTTCTTGACAACAATGGGGCAAAGCACGGAAAAACCTACCGGGGCATAAAAATCCTGCCTCCGCAGGAGGTTCTGGCCCGGGAGCCCGAGAAGACCCTGGTCTGCACTGTGGCCAGGGCTCATGCGGCCATGACAGACCAGCTGAAGAGAATGGGGTATGGGGGAAAAGTCTGGAAACTTCTTGATTATAACAGCTATGCGGAGTATTCTTTTTCCTGGGAGGTCCGTACTTCCAGGCGGCAGCGGGCACAGGAAGGGGCGGCGCTGCTGCAGAAGATGGCCCGCCGTCATCCAAACAGGCTGAAGGTTCTCTGTCCTTTTTCAGCCCTGGGGGATATTTATATAATGATGTCCTATCTGCCGGAATTTCTTAAAAAAAGAGACTGTAAGGACTGTGTGATAGGTGTGGTGGGAAAAGCCTGCGGGGAGGCAGCAGGGCTTTTCGGTTCCTGTCTGGTGGAAGTGTATTCCCAGGAGGACATGGACAGGATGATTCAGGGGGCGCTGTTTATGAGGGACAGGAATGTGTTTATCCCCCACCAGGACAGGCCCTATGTGGTGGATATTTCCAGGGCTCTGGGGCTGAAAATGATTCCTCTGGAACAACTGTACTGCTGTGGCGTATTTGGCCTGCCTGCTGTCACGAAGGCTTCCCGGGCTATAGGCCGGGAAGCAGCCCCAGAGTGTGGCGCCGGGGATTCCAGTCAGTCCTCTGCAGCAGAATCCACGGCTGAACCTTCCAGTCAGCGCAATTGTACGGAGCATGGAAGGATACTGCCTGGAAGATCGGCGGTGCTGTCCCCTTATGCAAAATCTGTGCCCGCCCTGCCCCGGGGCACCTGGGAAAAGGTGGTGGAAAGCCTTCGGAAAAAGGGATACCGTTGTTATACGAATGTGGCCGGAGCGGAGAAGCCTCTGCCCGGGACTAAGCCCCTGTGCCTGACAGTCTCTGAAATCAGGGAGGCTGTGGAGAGAGCGGAGCTGTTTATCGGCATCCGCAGCGGTCTCTGTGACGTACTGCGGGAGGTTTCCTGCAGAAAGATAGCCCTCTACCCTGACTATAATTATTGCGGCACAGAGTGGAAAGCTGTGGACATGTATGGGCTTGAGGGCTGGGAGAATATCGTGATAAAGGATGGAACATGATGGAGAGAGAAGAACTGCTTCTGTCCACCCTGCCGAAGACATGGATCTTTGACCTGGACGGGACACTTGTGGAACACAATGGCTATAAGACAAAGGGAAGGGATATTCTTCTGGATGGAGCGGCAGAGTATCTGAAAGGAATTCCGGATGAAGATAGAATCCTGATAATTACGTCCCGCAGGGAGGAGTACCGGGCACAGACAGTGAAGTTTTTGGAAGAAAATGGGATCCGCTATGATGAGATCCTGTTTGACATGCCCATGGGGGAGAGGATTCTGGTAAATGACAGGAAACCTTCAGGACTGGATATGGCCCTGGCCATAAATACGGACAGGGACTGCTTCAGGCTTCCGCAGGTGCGGAGGGAGACGTAGCTGAACCAATGTCATTTAGATAAGTATTAGGTTAGATTCTGCTAATGGGGGTCTAACCTATTTTTTTAAAAATTTCTCTCAAAGGGGTTGACAGAAAGCTTAAAATGTGCGGCCGCGCTCACTACTGATGAATTTTAGAGGTAGTGAGCGCGGCCCTTGAAATTGGAAACAGAAACTTCATTTCAATTTCAAGGAGGTACATGTTATGTCATTCGAAAAAATCAAAGCCGCTTTTACTGATTCCGTTAACTGTGTTGTATCCGACATCTCCCGGTATACGGTCACTCCTGGAAGGGATTTTACCCGTTCCAGAAAAATGGGGGCGGATAAACTCATCTCCTTCCTGGTTTCCTGCGGTTCTTCCAGCACCAGGATAGAACTGCTTGATTTCTTTGGCCTGCAGGCAGACTCCCCATCTGCCTCCGCCTTTAACCAGCAGCGCGCCAAACTCCGACCTGAAGCCCTGGAAGCCGTTTTCCATTGTTTCAACTCTGCTGTTCTGGACGGTGCAGACCCCCGCTTCCGTTTCCTTGCCGCAGATGGATCCACCTTCACCTTCTTCAGCAGGCCCTCCTTTTCTTCCCCAGAATACTTTGTATCGGAAGGACATTCCACAAAAGGCTTCTACAGCATGCACCTGAATGCTTTTTATGACCTGCAGAAACATACTTATTCTGACGCCCTCATCCAGCCCGTCCACCAAAAGGATGAATTCCGGGCTTTCTGTGATATGGTTGACCGGCACGATACCCGGACCGGAACCAGGGATGTCTTCATCGGTGACAGAGGATACTGCTCCTATAACAACATGGCGCATGTTGTGGAAAAAGGACAGTATTTTCTCTTCCGCACGAAAGACATCCATTCCAAAGGGCTTGTTGGAAATTTTGATTTCCCGGATACGGATTCCTTTGACATTACGGTGAACGTTACTCTTGTACGCAGCCATAAGAAATCGATCCCTGTCAAAGAAGGCTTTTACAGACGTTATGTGGATGCTAATGCCTCCTTTGACTATGTGGCATACGGCTCCCCGGATACCTACGACCTCTCCTTCCGTATTGTAAGGTTCCCCATATCCGATGGCTCTTATGAATGCATTGTCACCAACCTGCCCAGGGAGGAATTCCCGCCGGTACGGATAAAACTCCTGTATTTTTCCAGATGGGCCATAGAAGGCTCCTTCCGTAAGCTGAAATATACCATAGGCTTAAGTAATTTCCACGCATACAAGCCGGAATACATCAAACAGGAAATATGGGCAAAACTGATTGCATACAACATAACGGAAACCCTTATCAGCCTTACGGTCATCAGGCATGGCCAGACCAAACATGAATATAAAGTAAATTTCAGTATGGCTGCACATATTTGTAGGGTCTCCCTCCGTCTGCACACGGGGGAAAACCCTATAGATGTAATGTCACTGCTTCAAAAGGAGCTTATCCCTGTCCGGAATGACCGACGGTACCCACGCCTTCAGACAGCACACTTCCGAAAACCACGGTACTTTATATACCGGGCAGCATAAAGCAGTTCCATTAATACCTATAATACCTTTTTATGAGGCAGATGTAAATCTGCTTGTTTGCCATGCAATTCTATTCCATTCTAAGTGATACAGGATGAAAAATATCCCTGGATTCTTTCTGGCACTTCCATTTTCCCTGCCCATTGGCCCTTTGGAAAAAGCGGCACACATTTCTTTCGCCCTTAACTAAATGACATTGGTAGCTGAACAGTAACAGCATTAAATCGAATTGACATAAACCGCTTGAAAAAGTCAAAGCAGCTGTTATAATGGGGCTATGACTTTGGAAAGGGGTGAGGAGTGATGGAGTTCAAAATCTTAGACATGGCAGGTGCCAGACCAGAGCATTCAACAGTTATCGTAAATTTTGTGGCTGCAGTCAGGGAACAGCTGTTGAATAGTACATGCTATGTTTTTTCCGACAACGTACAGTACAGATGGTATGCAAAGGATGGGGAAGAAAAAACAGTTATTCCTGATGCTTCTATCAATTGCCGTACCAAGGCAAGAAAAGGTAATGTGTTTCTGGATATTCCGCGTTTTGTAATGGAGGTGCTGAGTCCATCAACCGAAAACTATGACCGTAACGAAAAGAAAGAGCTGTATAGACAGCAGGAAATTGACGAATATTGGATTGTTGACTGGCAGCAAAAAAAGGTTGAAATATACAATCTCGATTATGATGAGAAGGGAGAACCGCAATATTATTTGTGGGAAACAGTTACAGAACAAAACAAGGAAAAGTTGAAAATCGTACATTTTCCCAGTTTGGATATTACATTTGATAAATTATTTGCGGAAGTGGACATGGAATATTAAACAATTCAGATTGGTAAAATTCTGAATTTCATTTAAGGCAGGCGGGAATCAAACGTCTGTCTTATTTGTTGTAATACGGTCTGACAGATTGGATGGTCAGCACATTCCATGGAGGGGACTTTGGCTGTGCTGTAAAGTGAAGGTTTATGGAGGCCGGGAATGAAAGCTGTGTGAAAATCCGTCAGAAGGCGGGCAGAGCGAAGGAGGGCAGAATAGAAAAGTGAGTGGAAATGGTTGTGTTCTCTGAGCAAAGAGTCTATAATGTTGGCAGAGACAGAAGGAGAGGCACCAGCGCGACATGGGAAGCTCCGGCAGCACCCTTTGGGGTATTTTTGCGTGAGGATGAAAAACATGGAACCTGGCAGAAAGAGGATAAGGTGGAGAAAATGAAGATTACGGTGGTAGGTACCGGATATGTGGGACTGTCCCTGGCAGTTCTGCTGTCACAGGAAAATCAGGTAACGGCTGTGGACATTGTCCCTGAGAAAGTGAAGATGGTAAATGAACGGCGTTCCCCCATTCAGGACAGGGAGATCGAAGAGTATCTGCGCACAAAGGAGTTGAGTCTGACTGCCACGACGGATGCAAAGAAAGCCTATGAGAAGGCGGATATTGTGATAGTGGCGGCTCCCACAAATTATAACAGTGAGACAAATTTTTTTGACACTTCTGCGGTGGAGAGTGTGGTGGAGGAAGTGCTCCGTGAGAACAGTCAGGCTACCATTGTGGTAAAATCCACAGTGCCCGTGGGTTATACGGCGCAGCTTCGCAGACGATACCGGACGGACAGGATTCTGTTCAGCCCGGAATTTTTACGGGAATCCAAAGCATTATATGACAATCTGTATCCTTCCAGAATCATTGTGGGGTACAGTCTTGAAGACAGCGGCATGAAGGAGAGGGCGGAAACCTTTGCAGGACTTCTGGCGGCGGCTTCCCTGAAAAAAGAGGTCCCTGTGCTGCTGATTGGCTCCACAGAGGCGGAGGCCGTGAAACTTTTTGCAAATACCTACCTGGCCCTGCGGGTAAGCTTTTTCAACGAACTGGACACCTATGCGGAGGTGAAGGGCCTGAATGCCAAACAGATCATAGAGGGTGTCTGCCTTGATTCCAGGATCGGCGACCATTACAATAATCCTTCTTTTGGATACGGCGGATACTGCCTGCCGAAGGACACAAAGCAGCTGCTTGCCAATTACAACGATATTCCGGAGAATCTGATTGAAGCCATTGTGGAGTCCAACCGCACCAGGAAGGAATTTGTGGCGGATCAGGTGCTGAAGAGAGCAGGTTACTATTCCTATTCCAACAGGTCCGACTATGACGAGGCATATGAGAAAGCTCTTACGGTGGGAGTGTACAGGCTTACAATGAAGAGCAACAGCGACAATTTCCGCCAGAGCTCCATCCAGGGGGTCATGAAGCGCATCAAGGGGAAGGGCGCGAACATCGTGATCTACGAGCCCACCCTGGAGGACGGGAGCACCTTCTTCGGCAGCCTGGTGGTGAACGACCTGGAGGAATTCTTCCGCCGGTCGGACTGCATCATCGCCAACCGCTATGACGCCTGCCTGGACAGGGTGGCGGACAAGGTGTACACCAGGGACCTATTCCGGAGGGATTGACAGGGCCGGACAGTTCCGCCGGGGCATCCGGGGATTGGGTTAGGGAGAGCCGTATGGACAGGAGATTCAATGTTGCGGGGACATGTATTCCGGAAAAGCACTTTATGGCCGACACATCGGACAAAATTGACAGGATTGTGCGCCTGATTGAGCAGGATTCCTATTTTGTCATGAACCGTGCCAGGCAGTACGGAAAGACGACAACGCTCATGCTGTTGTGGAGACGGCTGAAAGAGCGGTATATCGTAATCAATACCAGCTTCGAGGGAATGGGGAGCGAGGCCTTTGGGACAGAAGACACTTTTGTCCGCAGGATTTGTTCCAGATTCGCAAGAGGGCTTCGGATGTCCGGCTACCATGAGGCTCAGGGAAAGCTGTGGGATACTTTTGCACCGGAAGAGAACCTGGACACCTTAAAGGAGCGCATCACGGCGTTCTGTGCCCAGGCTGACAGGGAGGTGCTCCTGTTCATCGATGAGGTGGACAAAAGCACGGATAATCAGATGTTCCTGAATTTCCTGGGGCTGCTGCGGGAATTGTATCTGGAGCGGGCGTTCGGGACAGTCACTTTCAAGAGCGTGATCCTTGCGGGTGTCTACGATATCAAAAATTTGAAGATAAAATATCGGCCGGACGAAGAGAGAAAGTATAATTCGCCCTGGAACGTGGCGGTGGATTTCCCGGTGGACATGAGGCTGTCCGTCCCGGAGATCTGTTCCATGCTTCGGGAGTACAGAGCGGAAAAGGGCATCTCTCTCGAGGCGGAGGGGATGGCGGAGGAAATCTACAGGTACACCGGAGGATATCCCTTCCTGGTCAGCCTGATCTGCCTCTGGCTGGACGAGAGGCTTCCGGAAATCGTGGAGCTTCCGGAATATTGGACAAAAGAGGGCATACGCACAGCGGTGCGGGAGATTCTGAAGGGCACGAACACGCTGTTCGACGATGTGGTCAAGAACATTGAGAATAATGACAGGTTCAGAAGGCTTGTGGAAGGAATCCTGCTGGAGGGCAGGCAGATTCCCTATAAGCTGTCAAACCCGGAAATCGATCTCGGCGTGACATTCGGCATCCTTGCGGAGGAGGATGGAATCTGTAAGATATCCAATATCATTTTCGAAATCTATATCTACGACCACCTGATTGCCGGAAAGCTGATGGAACAGCGCAGGCTCCCCATACCGAGAAGCCGCTTTGTCACCGAAGAGGGAAGCCTGGACATGGAGGGGATTCTGCTGGGGTTCCGGGATTTTATGGACGCGGAATACAGGAAGAGGGATGACGCGTTCCTGGAGCGACAGGGCAGATTGCTGTTCCTGGCTTTCCTGAAGCCGATCATCAACGGTACGGGACATTATGTGGTGGAGCCGGAGACCAGGGACAGCGCCAGGATGGACATCGTCGTCTTCTACGGCAAGCGGGAATATATTCTGGAGCTGAAGGTGTGGCATGGCCCGAAACGATTTTCGGAAGAACTGGCCCAGTTGTCGGCATATATGGAGGGCAGAGGGCAGGAGCAGGGCTGGCTGTTGATGTTCTGTTTTAATGACGGGCGGGAGAGGATTGGAGAGGAGTATACCGGAAAGAGGAGCGTGGCGGAGGGAAGAACGATATATTCCGTCATCGTGTGATACCGGACGGGAGGTCACGTTTTCCGGCGGACATATTTCTTGACAGCCACCGCCAAAAAAGATATCATGGATAAGATATACTGCTTAACGATTTCACTTGCCGTGAAATCAGACTGCATAACGCTGACCGGTTCAATCGCATGATTGCATTAGGCAGTATTCAGCGTTATGCAGTATAAAAGGCCCGGAAAGCGGGGCCTGTGGGGGGAGTACCCCGGATAAGGAAAACAGAGAGGAGGAGGTCGGATGAAAGCGGTCCGACGGGAAGTATGGCGCTTAGCAAGAAGCCTGTGACAGGCATGAGGGATATTCTGCCGGAGGAGATGCGGATAAGGGATTATGTGATCGGCGTGATCAAGGAGACCTACGGCAGATTCGGATTCACCTCCATAGAGACCCCCTGTATGGAGAATATCGCGAATTTGACGAACAAACAGGGAGGAGATAACGAAAAACTGATATTCAAGGTCCTGAAGCGCGGGGAGAAGCTGAATGTGGCCCAGGCACAGGAAGAGGAGGACGTGGTGGACTTCGGGATGCGCTATGACCTGACCGTGCCCCTGGTGCGGTATTATTCCAACAATGCCGCCCAGCTCCCCTCCCCCTTCAAGGCTCTCCAGATCGGCAATGTGTGGCGTGCGGACAGGCCCCAGAGAGGGCGTTTCCGCCAGTTCATGCAGTGCGACATCGATATCTTCGGAGAGCCCTCCAACCTGGCGGAAATCGAGCTGATCCTGGCCACCACCACCACTTTGACAAAGCTTGGGTTCAGGGGCTTCGAGATACGGATAAACGACAGAAGGATCTTAAAGGCCATGGCGGCCTACAGCGGTTTTCCGGAGGAGGCTTACGACAATGTCTTCATTACCCTGGACAAAATGGACAAGATTGGCCTGGAGGGCGTGAGGGCAGAGCTTCTGGAGAACGGATTTGACGGGAATACCGTAGATAAATATCTGGAATTATATCAGAAGCTGGAGAAGGCGGAGGACGGCGTGGCCTATCTGGGGGAGGCGCTTTCCGGCGTGATGGAGCCTTCCGTCACGGAGGGGCTGCGGGAGATCATCGACAGCGTACAGGCCACCAAGGAGGCAGGGTTCGAGACGGTCTTCGACCCCACGCTGGTGCGGGGCATGTCCTATTACACAGGTACGATTTTCGAGATCGCCATCCCGGAGTTCGGGGGCAGCTGCGGCGGAGGAGGGCGGTATGACGCCATGGTGGGGAAGTTCACGGGCAAGGAGGTGCCGGCCTGCGGATTCTCCATCGGTTTTGAAAGAATCATCCTGCTGCTGACGGAAAGCGGTTTCCGAGTGCCGGATGCGCCGAAGAGGGTGGCCTATCTGGTGGAGAAGGGCGTGGAAGGACAGGCTCTGTGCGATGTGATCGCAAAAGCCCAGGAGGCCAGGGCCCAGGGGCAGCAGGTGCTGGTGGCCCGCATGAACAAGAACAAGAAGTTCCAGAAGGAGCAGTTGACGGCACAAGGGTACGGGGAGTTCCTGGAGTTCTATAAGGAAGCTTTGAAGAACTGATTGTTCAAGGATTCATGCGCCGGGGTACTGGGGAGCTGGAGGGAAGAAATGAACATACGAAGGGCAACGGCTCAGGACCTCTCCAGGATTGCGGAGATCCTGGTTTTCGTGAAGCGGATAAAGTATCGCCCTATTTTCCGAAACGATGCCTACTCCTTCGGGGAGCTGCAGGTGCTGTCGGTGGCGGAAGAATACGGGGCGCCTGATATCCTCTCACAGATATGGGTCTATGACGACGGAATCGTGAAGGGGATGATCCATGTGGAGGGCACGGAGATCAGGGAGCTGTATGTGGACTGGTTCTTCCAGGGGCAGGGCATAGGTGCGGAGCTGATAGAATTTGCAGTAAATCAATTCTCCGTAAGCTTCCTGTGGGCCCTTGAGAAGAATGAGGATGCCATCCGCTTTTATCAGCGCCATGGCTTTTACAGGACCGATACAAAGAAATTGGAAGAGGGCACCACAGAGTACCTTTGTCTGCTGGAACGGCGGATCTGTGGGTGAAAACGGATTGCCGAAAAAACATAAAAATAAGAACGTCCTGCAAGAAAAAAGGACAGAAATCGAGGAAACGAAATGGCAGAGTCAATGAAAGGATTGAGGAGGACGCACCGCTGCGGGGAGCTTTCCGCGGCGAATATCGGGGAACAGGTCACAGTCATGGGCTGGGTCCAGAAGCAGCGCAACAAGGGAGGCATCATCTTCGTAGATCTCCGGGACAGGGCAGGCATCCTGCAGGTGATTTTCGAGGAGGCGGACTGCGGGGCGGAGCATTTCGCCAAGGCGGAGAGGCTGCGCAGCGAGTTCGTGGCCGCCGTGACGGGCAGAGTGGAGAAGCGGGCCGGGGCCGTGAACGCGAACCTGGCCACAGGGGAAATCGAGATTCGGGCGGAGAGCCTTAGGATTCTGTCCGAGGCGGAGACGCCGCCTTTCCCTGTGGAAGAGAATTCACGGACGAAAGAAGAACTTCGTTTGAAATACCGTTATCTTGACCTTCGCAGGCCGGACCTGCAGAGGAACCTGATGCTGCGCAGCCGGATGACGGCGGCTGTCCATGCCTTCCTGGAGGAGGAGGGATTCCTGGAGGTGGAGACCCCTATCCTGAACAAGTCCACCCCGGAGGGGGCCAGGGACTATCTGGTGCCCAGCCGCATCCACCAGGGCTGCTTCTATGCCCTGCCCCAGTCGCCCCAGATTTTCAAGCAGCTGTTGATGTGCTCCGGGTACGACAGGTACTTTCAGATTGCCAGGTGCTTCCGGGACGAAGACCTGCGGGCGGACAGGCAGCCGGAATTCACCCAGATCGACCTGGAAATGTCCTTCGTGGACCAGGAGGACGTGCTGGATGTCACCGAGCGGATGGTGGCGAAAGTCTGCAAGGAGACCGTGGGCCTGGAGGTGCCCCTGCCTCTGAAGCGCATGACCTGGGACGAGGCCATGAACCGTTTCGGCTCCGACAAGCCGGATACCAGGTTCAGCATGGAACTGACAGATGTGTCGGAAACGGTGAAGGGCTGCGGCTTCGGCGTGTTCACAGGCGCGCTGGAGGCGGGCGGGAGCGTCCGCGGCATCAATGTGAAGGGCCAGGCGGAGATGCCCAGGAAGAAGATTGACGCTCTGGTGGAGTTCGCAAAGGGCTACGGCGTGAAGGGGCTGGCGTATCTGGCAGTGCTGCCGGACGGAAGCTACAAGTCCTCCTTTGCCAAATTCATGACAGAGGAAGAGCTGAAAGAGTTGGTGGCGGCCATGGCCGGAGAGCCGGGAGACCTGCTCCTCTTCGCGGCGGATAAGCTGAAGCTGGTATGGTCCGTGCTGGGGGCCCTGCGGGTGGAGCTGGCAAGGCAGCTCGGGATGCTGGATCCCAACCAGTACAATTTCCTCTGGGTGACGGAGTTCCCTCAGTTCGAGTGGAGCGACGAGGAGGAGCGGTACGTGGCCATGCACCATCCGTTCACCATGCCCATGGAGGAGGATCTGGAGATTCTGGAGTCGGATCCAGGGAAGGTGCGGGCGAAAGCCTATGATATCGTGGTCAATGGCATGGAGCTGGGAGGCGGGAGCGTCCGTATCTTCCAGGATGACATCCAGGAGAGGATGTTCCAGGCTCTGGGCTTTACGAAAGAGCAGGCCCATGAGCAGTTCGGTTTCCTGATAGACGCTTTCAAATACGGCGTGCCGCCCCACGCGGGCCTGGCCATCGGACTGGAGCGGTTCGTGATGCTGCTGGCCCAGACGGACAATATCCGGGATGTAATCGCCTTCCCGAAGATCAAGGATGCCTCCTGCCTCATGTCCGAGGCTCCCGGCACGGTGGATGCAAAGCAGTTGGAGGAGCTGCATCTGCAGGTGGCGGAGTAAGGAACTTTTATGACGGTTCCCGGTATGTTGATGCGCGAATTCCCGAGCAATCGGCGCTTGATGTCCGTGCCAGGACAAGGCGGAGGAAGGAAGCGAGCACAAGGCGTCGGCGACTGACGACAACGCGGTAATGGGGCGGACAGCCAGGGCTGACTGCGCAAGGATTCATACATCGGGGTGCTGGGCCATTGACGGAGTCGGAGATGTATGTTGCGAGGTATCTTCTGGATATAGAGGAATTCATGGATGCGGAAAACGGAGAAGCCCTTCTTGCGAGGGCTTTTCTGCGTGTGGATGAAGAGCGCGGGGAGAAGGCTCGGCGCATGAGGCCGGGCCGGGCGCGGGCTGCCAGCCTGGGTGCGGGGCTGCTGCTGCAAATCGGGGTGCGGGAGGCGGTGGCGGCTGTGTCCGGAGATAATATCGGAATAAAACGATATTCCGTCAAACAATTACTGGAGAGCCTGGATGGGAAACCGCCGGTGTCCCTTGCCTATGTCTATGGGAAAGAAGGGAAGCCTTATTTCAGGGATTTGCCCTTCTATTTCAACCTGTCCCATTCCGGGGGCTATGTCCTCTGCGTCATCTCCTCGGAGGAAATCGGGGCGGACATCCAGCAGCACTGCGGAAAGAACGTGGAGAAGCTTGCCAGGCGATTCTTTTCGGAGCGGGAAGCGGCAGCGCTGGAGCAGGCAGGAGAGGAACGGGAGAAGCGGGAAGGATTGTTCTACAGGCTGTGGGCCAGGAAGGAGGCCTATGGGAAGCTGACCGGAAAAGGCATCGCGGCGGCGCTGAGTGCGGACCTCCTGCCCGGAGAGGACGTATATCCCGAAAACCTGTCCGAAAAGGCTGCGGCGTCAAAAAACGGAAGCGGCCCGGGCAGGACGCTGGTTCCGCGGGGGATGGCTTCAGCCCGTGGAGGAGCGCAAATGACGACTGTCCGGCTGGATGGGAAGCGTCTGCTGTGGGAGGAACATGACGGCATAGAGGGGTACAGCATCGCCCTTTGCCAGTATGGCTGACCTGTCTATTTTTCATAGTCAGCCAGGAACGGATCGCCA
>OFGE01000618.1_pt1 | contig 38159 bp, 35 predicted proteins | sample 1521681 | NCBI WGS metagenome assembly OFGE01 (sample SAMEA3504093, study PRJEB24116) | mouse gut metagenome | biome: mouse gut; feature: mouse-associated habitat; material: faeces | place: Denmark | collected 2011
TATCCCTCAAAATACCCCCGATTTTTGAGGGATATTTTGAAAAAATCGACTTTTTTAAACTTTTACACTTTACACAAAAAATAACAGCCGAAAACATAACATTTTCGGCTGATTTTTATCTTGATTTTTTCTGTAATTTTTAGAATATTAAAGGCTGATTATTTTTGCATTGTATTGCCGTACACAGCACTTTTTCCCTGTCATTCTGAGCAATAATGTTTTTGTCATCTTGAGCGTAGTCGAGAGATCTCAAACTTTTTTCGTGTTATTTAAAAGGATAAATTTCATCTTACTCAACAAGTATAACCCGAGATACTTCGACTGCGTTACACTACGCACTCGGGATGACAATAGCACTAATAAAGTACACGATGTTACAACTATGTTTAAAGTTTGAAATAACATTGTTCTTGTTATTCAACAATGCTTATCTTCATTATCATTTTTGTCATTATCAACATTTAAATTATCTGACTTTTCGTCTTGTTTTATTTCACTGCTCTCAAAGATATTTTCATTTTCAAATTCTTCAAATACATTTTGCTTTTTATTTTGTTCGTCATAAATAATATCATCTGGTGTTGTTGTTCTTGTTGTCTTTCTTACAACTCTGTTTATCAAAAAAGTAAAGTTTTTGAACACCAAATGCATCATCAAATCATAAAGCAAAAAAATTGGTATTCCTGCAAGAGCAATTATCAAATAAGTTAATTTAATAGTTTTGCCAAACAGCACAAATGATGGAATTAGTGTGTTAAACAAAAACCAATAAATTGCAATTACTGCCTCAAAATAAGCAAGTTTTAAAGCATAACCAACAGAATATTTAACAATTTTGTTTTTTAAAAGTGGATAAAGTTTTTCTTCAATACTCCATTGAATAATTGCATATGCTCCAAAAAACAATATGAACGGCAAGGCATTGATATTTCCAATCAAAAAAGCAAAAATGCTTGTAGAAATATAAGAAAGTATACCTCCCACCCAAGATTTTTGAGTAAGCGGCATACTTACAAAAATTGCTGCAAGTACGGCAAATGTCAAATTCATAAATTCAACAAAGATTGAGCCAACTACACAAATAAGTGCCAACGCACAGGATATACCTGACAAAGCAATAACATAGCTTTTTTTCATTTCCTCACCTTAGCATAAACATAAAATCAAACTTCTGTTTGCATTTTAAGCAAACTTTGTATCTAAAAAGCTTGCCTAAAACTTAAAACAAAAGCATTAGCAACATCCAATTAAGTCTCCTCCACAACACTCGCAACAAGTGTCACAGCAATAAAGTGTACAGCATGTGTTGCAACAAGCATCTGCATTGCGTTGCCCAGCAGACATTTGAGGGTCAACATAACCACCTCTGTTGGTTTGTTGTTGCTGATTGTATTGTTGATTGGCATTTTCGTTTGCCACAAATGGGTCAGATTGCGCCATATCTTCATTAAGCTTACGAAGAGCCTCTGAATATTTATAATTTTTAGGATCCAAATTAACACAAATTTCAAGTTGAGTTTTGCTATCATTCAACCATTTTTTCTTGTAATAAATAATTGATTGATAGTAATGCCATTCTGCAACCCTTGCATCAATACTATCAAGTTTTGATTGAGCCTCAACAAGCTTATTTTCTTTGATAAGACTGCTGATTTCCTCATAAATTTTTGTTGAGTCATTTACAGTAGCTTTTTCATGCAAAAGCCTTTGGCATTCATTGTAAGCCCATTCAACTTCCTCAAGATTTCTTATTGCCTCTGCACCTGCCTCGCCTTCAAGAAACCTGTCTGCCTTATATTGATTTTGTAGCTTAGTATATGCATCTTGCAATTCAGCAAAAGTTGCATCTTCACTTACGCCCAACACTAAATACGGATTTTTTTGCAATTTTCCTTCCTCCCCAAAATATCTTCCGTTCTCATTAAAATGCCATACCATAAAATATTTGTTATAGCACCTTCATTGAATTTTAACTCTATATTTTTATATGCATTACGCACACTATTATAACTGCTTTTTAGCAAAAATTCCAACTCTTTGCCACGCTCTTCAAAAAACTTATCCTTATTCTGGTAATTATAGCCCACAAAAAAGGGATTAAACTCGTTGTTTTTAAAGTCTTTTTCTGTATCGTCCACAGCATCAATAATGTAAACCCATTTGCCAAGATAATAAAACATATCTTCAATATCTTTGCTGCTTTTGTCGCCTAAAACAATTTTTACGGCATTGCTAAGCATATTTGCAAAGGGGTCGGCAAGCATATCTATGGAAGCAGTGCCTTCACTTTCCATTTTACGCAATCTTGCATACTCATAGTCAAACAACTTGTCCAATTCAGGAAAATTCTTTTTTGCCTTTTTATACTGACTGCTGACAACCAGTCCTCTTGCCATACTTTTTGCTAGGCTAGGCTTGTTGCTGTCCAACTTGTCATCCAAAAGTTTATAATACATAAGCAATGTGTTAATATCCACAATCTTATCGGTAAGCTCGTCGCCTTTTACAATTGATTTTTTCTTTGGAGATAAAATGCACGGCTCATTTTTATAGTTTGGCTTAATATCAAGCACTGCATGACAAAACATATCAAAAAAAACCATATCGTAATTGGTGCTGATACGCATAAGCTGACTGCAATCCTTGCCAATTCTTTTGCAAAGACCACAATAATACGCCTTGTAGTTATAGTAATCTTTGACAAACATATTCATTTTGTCTGGAATAACATAGCCGAACATTATAATTGTACCAATCCAACTTTTTTATAAACTTTTCTCAAAGTTTTTCTTGCAATGTATGATGCTTGTTCTTGACCATTTTTTGCAATAGCCAAAAGCTGTTCTTTGTCATTCATAAAATCATTGTATCTTGATTTGATTGGTGCAAGCAACTCAGCAACGCTAGCACCAACAGCCTCTTTAAGAGAGGCATAGCTAAAGCCTTGCAATTCCTTAACAGAATCGTCAATGGAAATGCTTTTGCAGCTTGCATAAATTGCAATCAAATTGGATACACCTGGCTTATCTTCACCAAATCTAATCTCGTTGTCACTATCGGTAACAGCCTTTTTAAATTTACGCATAATGTCATCTTCACTATCCAAAATGGAAACTGTAGCATTTGCATTTGTATCGCTTTTGCTCATTTTTGCAGTTGGATTTTGCAAACTCATTATTTTTGCACCAACCTTTGAAATTAATGGTTCTGGCACCGTAAAAGTTGGGCTGTATGCATTATTAAACCTTATTGCCAAATCCCTTGCAATTTCAAGATGTTGCTTTTGATCCACACCCACAGGCACTAGTGCTGTGTTGTAAAGCAAAATGTCAGCTGCCATAAGCACAGGATAATCCATCAATCCCATATTGATATTGTCGGGATGTTTTTGAGATTTCTCCTTAAATTGAGTCATACGGCTTGCCTCGCCAATATAAGTGATGCAATTTAAAATCCAAGTAAGCTCTGCATGCTCGTGCACATGTGACTGAAAATACATAATATTTTTTTGTGGGTCAAGACCACATGCAAGATATTGTGCAAAAAATGACAATGCACGATTTCTAAATTCAGCAGGAACCTGCCTTACTGTCAAAGAATGTAAATCAGCAATGCTGTAAATGCATTGATAATTTTCGTCATCTTGAAACTTAAGCCAGTTTTGAAGGGCTCCAATATAATTGCCCAAAGTAACTAAGCCTGTTGGTTGAATACCACTGTAAATAATCTTTTTTTCCATAAAGCCCTCCATAATATTTTTTATTATACAAATCAAAAATGCTTCCTTGCAACTTTTGACTGCTGTTAATCAAATTTTTAATTATTCAAACACTTAAAAATACTAAAATTTACCATTTTAAATTTAACTATCATAAATTATAACATAATTTTAAATAAAAGTAAATAGATTTTTAATTTATTTTATTTAATTCAGCCACAATACTCGCCAAATTTGTGTAATTTATCATAGCAAAACAGCTTAGTAGCTTAGAAACTTAATGTGCAAAACAATATCTTTAAAACAATCTAATAAATTTTTTATAAATCATAGCAATTAGCCATTATACTAAAAATCTAACTTAGGATGTATAAATCAATTATTCACTATGCCCAAGCTTAAATACTAGAAATAGCAAAAAAAAACATAATAATCAATCAAAAATCGATACTAAAATGAAAATTGTGTGAATTTATCACACAATTTTCAGTACAATTAGTCCATCATCTCTTTATACTTATTTTTCATTTTTTTAACAATTTTTTTCATTGTTTTTTCAATCTTATTCTCTGACATAATCGCATAAGTTGCTATTGTCCCAGCTGCAACGCCAAGCATAATTCCAACTTTCATAATTCACCTCCCCTAATATAGTTTGTATTAAAAAAGGTAAATTATTATATTCAAATCAAATAACAGCTGGTTCATTGTTTTTTAATTAAGGATTATTAAAATGCAAAAGTAACAAATAACCTATGCTAAATATACAATTATTTTTTGTTTTTCTCGCGATAATCTTCAACAGCTTTTTTAATAGCCTCTTCTGCCAAAACTGAACAATGGATTTTTTGTGGTGGCAAACCTTGCAAAGTTTCAACCACATCTTTATTTTTTATATCCAAAGCCTCGTCAAGAGTTTTGCCAATTACCATTTGTGTGGCAACTGAACTGCTCGCTATAGCTGCTGCACAACCAAAAGTTCTGAACTTGGCATCTGTGATAACATCTCCATCAATCTTAAGACTAATTTCCATTATATCGCCACAAGATGCATTACCAACTTTGCCAACGCCGTCAGCATCTTCAATAAAACCAACATTTTTTGGTTCTGCAAATTCTTTCATAACTCTTTCGTTATACATATTTGTTTTCTCCTTTTTTAATCAAAAATAATGGTGACAATTCTCTTAAATCGTGAACGATTTTCACCAAGCTTTGCACACAATAATCAATTTCTTCTTTTGTGTTGTGTTTGCCAAAGCTAAATCTTAGTGAACCATGAGCAAGTTCGATTGCTCTGCCTGTTGCAAGCAAAACATATGATGGCTCCAAACTGCCTGAAGAACAAGCTGAGCCACTTGAAACTGATATGCCTGCCAAATCCAACCTAAGCAATAAGGATTCGCCTTCAATAAACTCAAAGCTGAAATTTGCATTTGATGCAAGACGCCTATCTGATCTTGTGCCATTGTAATAAATATTGTCAATTTTACTCTCAAGTTGAGCGACAAAATAATCACGCAAACCTGCCACATACTTATTGTTTTTTTCCATATCGTGAACAGCAATTTCAATCGCCTTGCCACAACCTACAATACCCGGCGTATTCAAAGTGCCAGCACGCATATTTCTCTCCTGCTCGCCACCTGTCATATAACTGCCCATTTTGATTCCGTTGCGTCTGTAAAGCACACCAACACCTTTTGGTCCATAAAACTTGTGTGCAGACATAGAAAGCAAGTCAATATTCATTTCCTTAACATCAATTTTCACATTGCCAATTGCTTGAACAGCATCTGTATGAAAAATAATGTTGTTTTCTTTTGCTATCTCACCAATCGTCTTGATATCTTGAATTGTTCCAATCTCATTGTTGGCAGTCATAACAGAAATCAAAACTGTATCTGGTCGGATAGCTTTTTTAAGTTCATCCAAAGAAATAAAACCTTCACTATCCACACTCAAAAATGTCACATCTGCATTGCCATTTTTTTGCAAACTTTCCAAAGTTTTTATCATTGCAGGATGCTCTATACAAGTTGTAATGATGTGTTTGCCTTTTGCTTTATAGCCTTCCAAAACACCACGAATTGCCCAGTTGTCAGATTCTGTTCCACCACTTGTAAAGTAAATTTCGCCTGCTTTGCACCCAATGGCATCTGCCACTTGTCTCCTTGCAATATCTATATACTTTCCAGCCTCTCTGCCATGAAAGTGTTGCGAACTGCCATTTCCATAAATATCACAAAAAAATGGTAGCATTTCGTCAAGCACTTCTTTGCTTGTTGGCGTTGTTGCTGAATGGTCAAAATATATCCTATTCATTTTCTCCTCCGTCGCATATTTCAATCAATTTCATATTATCCAATGAATTGTTTATGGTATCGTAAAGTTTTTGCCAAACTGTATAGCACTTGCATTTGTTTTCACAATCGCCACTTATGCAGTCAACAAATTTCAAATCGTCCTCAAGCGCCCTCAAAATTTCTCCAACACTGATGTCGTAAGGACTTTTTGCAAGTTTATAGCCACCCCCTGCACCACGAACGGAAACAATTAGGTCAGCTTTTTTTAATATTGCCATAAGTTGTTCAAGATATGCCTCTGAAGTCTTTGTGCTTTCTGCAATTTGTGATATGCTGACAATTTCATCATACTTAACTGCAAGCTCGCACATAGCCTTCAATCCATATCTAGCTTTTGAAGATAGTTTCATAATTTTAATCCCTACTATTTTACTCGGGTTTATTTTAACATATCTTTAAAGCTTTGTCAACAACTTTTGTTATTAATTAGCTGGATAATTTTTCATTTTCATTTTAACTGCAAATTTTTTTTGAAATACAACTAAATTTATTACAAAAATAAAAAATATCACTACAAAATACTTCGCTAGTTTTATCTTATAATCAATTGATTGTCAATCAAATAGTCTTTTATTTTTTGCAATGCTTTTTTTTCTATTCTGCTCACATATGACCTAGAAATATTCATCATATTTGCAATTTCAATTTGCGTGTATACAGCAGAATTTTGCAGTCCGAATCTCATTTTTACAATATCAAATTCTCTTGGAATAAGGATTTTTTTCATAATATCAAGCAGTTTTTCAGCCATAATCTCATTTTCCACCTGTTGAAAAACTCCTTCTTCGTCTGTCGCAATGATATCAATAAAAGATATTTCATTGCCGTCTTTATCATAGCTGAGTGGCTCATAAAGTGATCTGTCTTGAATTCTTTTTTTAGATGCACGCAATGTCATTAAAATTTCATTTTCAATGCATCTTGCAGCATATGTCGCAAGCCCTGTTCCTTTCCCCTTAGAATATGTTTTTACAGCCTTTATCAATCCGAGTGAACCAACCGAAATAAGCTCATCAGTATCATAATAATTATTGTATTTTTTCACAACATGTATAACCAATCTCATATTATGCTTTATCAATTTGTCTCTTGCCTCAATATCTCCGCAAGCCACCTTGTCAAGCAATTCTGACTCGGTATTTTTATCCAGTGGTTTTGGAAAATTGCCGTCCGATCCTACATAACAAGTTTGAAAAATTACATTAGATAAAAAATCAAATACTCCTGAAATCATATAATCACCTCATATTTAACTTATTGTCTAAAAATAATTTAATTACATAAACCAAGCTTACTGCTTGTTTCTTTTTTTGTAATAATAAAATAAAGGCTTGTTCACATATGATTTTAATTTAAAATTATAAATATACAACTATTGAATAAATTCTTATCATAGAATGCTTTTTATACATTAATATTAATTATAATGTTTATATCATATTATTATATTTCAAACAATATTTTATATCTGTAATAACGCGATTGAAGTTTTTTTAAGTACAAATCACATATAATGCGTAAATGCAAAATTAGTTAACTTTTTCGATTTTTATACTTAAAATTTTTGCAAAAAAAATAGCACTACTTTCGCAGTGCTAAATTTTGTAGTCAAATTAATTAAGCATTCAAGAAATCTTTTAAAGACTTAGTAGCTTTGAAAGCAACGCCTTTGCTTGCAGCAATCTTAATTTCTGCACCTGTTTGAGGGTTGCGACCAATTCTTTCTGGCTTCTCTTTAAGCTCGAAACTACCCAAACCTTGAACAACAACCTTGTCATTCTTAGCAACGCCGTCAGAAATAATCTTTACAAGAGCGTCCATAGCTTTTGCTACATCTACTTGAGTCAAACCTGACTCGCTTGCAATACCTGCAATAAGTTCTTTATTAGTCATTTTATCCTCCTAAAATAAATCCATAAATTTCCTATGAATTTTTATTTCTGTGTTTATTATAGCATATTATTACCATCTAATCAATAGATTATTAAAAAATATACACAATTTTGACATTTATTTTGCAATAAATTTAGATTTTTTGCAAAAAGATTAAAAAATACTCCCGATTTTTGATAGTTTTTTTAATTTTTTTTACTTTTATGCTGGTCAAAAACTTGCTATATTCTCTTAGTTTTTCTGCCATTATTGTTAAAACTCATATAAATTTACAAACACAATACTTTTTTATACGCAAAATTTACAAATTAATCAGTTTTATTTTTTAACATCCAAAAAACAATACATACAAATAAAAAAAACGCCCTTATGAGCGTATTTTTAAAAATATTTAGCTTTAAAATTGCAATTATATAAATTCAAATATAAATTTATATATAATTATTTTTTATTTTTTGTTCTGCCGTTTGAATTGCTAAACTTTTTGTTGTTATTAACCTTTCCTTTTGGGCTACTTGATGATTTACCTTTGAAATTGCCTTTACTTTTATTTGAAGAATTGCTGTTTCTTTTGCCTTTTCCACTTTTATCGCTTTTTGCCTTTTCTCCTGCAACTTCAACATTAATCTTTCTTCCGTTAAAACGCATATCTTTTAAGCTTAAGATATTTTGTTCAAATTGCTTTTTAACTTCAACAAAACTGAATTTTTCCAAAACTTTGATATCCACAATGTCTTCTTTTGTGATATTAGCTTTTGAAATCACATATTTTTCGATTTCTTTTTCATTTGCGCCATCCATTTCGCCAATTGTCACAAAAAATCTAGTAGCATCCACTTTATCTTCTGTGTCACTAGTCTTTTTCTTTTGTCCTCTGCTTTCCGTCATTTGCATATAATTGTTGCCGTCAATTACAACAGCAAGCAAATCAAGTGGAGTGTAATTTGTGCCATTTTGCTTGTTGAAATTGTCCAATTCCTTTGTCACAAAATCTTTTGTGTTTTCTCTGTTTTGCTCAAGTGATTTAAAAATATTTGCTAGTTTTTTACTGCCAAAATCACGAGAAGCAGTCATATTATCCATTTTTGTCATAGTTACCTTTGTTATCCTTTCAAAATTATCAATTAAATGTTTTTGTCCTTTAGTGTAAAATGTGTAAGCCACACCAGTTTTTTTAGCTCTTGCAGTCCTTCCTATTCTGTGAACATAAAATTCCTCATCAATAGGTGGGTCGAAGTTGAAAATTGCCTCTATATCGCTTACATCAATTCCTCTTGCAACCACATCTGTTGCAATTAGAATGTTTATTTCACCTGCACGATAGCGTTTCATAATCTTGTCACGCTGACTTTGCCTTAAGTCCCCATGCAAGCCTTCGGCAACATATCCAAAGCCACACAAAATTTTTGTCAATTCTTCCACGCGCTTTTTGGTGTTGCAAAAGCAAATGCTTAGTTTATAGTTGTTTATATCCAAAATATCGGTTATGAAAGACACTTTGTCAGCCTCTTTACATTTAATTGCAACCTGTTCGATTTTTGGCTGTTCCTCTGCCTCTCCGACAATTTTGATTGGATCAGTTTGATAAGTATCAATAAGCTGTAAAATTTGTTTTGGCATTGTGGCACTAAACACTGCAAGTTGCTTATATTTAGGGCAAGCTTTTAATATCTTATCAATATCTGGCTTAAAGCCCATATCAAGCATTTCATCTGCCTCATCCAATGTCACGCACTCAATATTGTGCAATTTGATTGTGCGACGCTCTAAGTGATCTAATGCTCTTCCCGGCGTTGCAATTATTATTTGAGGTTTTTTTCTTAAATTTGCAAGCTGTCTTTCAATATTTTGTCCACCATAAACAGCACAAACACGAATACTTTCGGTATATTTCAAAAGTTTTTTAAATTCGTTTGAAATTTGAATTACCAATTCGCGTGTAGGGCAAAGAATAAGCGATTTGACATCTTTACAATCTTTTGGCGTATTTGTGATTATTGGCAAAGCAAAAGCAAAAGTTTTGCCTGTACCCGTTGGAGCTTGAGCAACAATATCATTTCCGTCAAGCATTGCAGGAATAACTTTTTCCTGTACTTGTGTAGGTTTTTCAAAGCCAAGTTCTGCGATAGCCTTTTTAAGCCCCTCTTCAATTTGTAAATCGTTAAAATTTATCATTTTTTATTTTGCATTTCCTTTTTTAAATGATTATTTTTTATTATTTTGTTTATTACAAGACTAATAATCATTATATATTTGTTTGTTCTCTAAAAACAATACGGATGTCATATAAAATACGACAGCCGTATTGAATAAAACAATTTAATTTTTATCAAAAATCAAAAATTACTTTCTTGGATTTTTGATGTTAGCTTGAGCTGCTGCAAGACGAGCGATTGGCACTCTGAATGGAGAGCAAGAAACATAATTCAAACCAACATTGTGGCAGAATTCAATTGTTGATGGATCGCCACCATGCTCACCACAAATACCAAGTTTGATGTTTGGTCTTGTCTTTTTACCATTTTGGATTGCGATTTCAACCAATTTACCAACACCAGTTTGGTCAAGTTTTGCAAATGGGTCAGACTCAAAAATCTTACGGCTGTAATATTCATCAAGGAACTTACCTGCATCGTCACGAGAGAAACCAAAAGTCATTTGTGTCAAATCGTTTGTACCAAATGAGAAGAATTCAGCCTCTGTTGCAATTTCGTCAGCAGTGATAGCTGCACGAGGAATTTCAATCATAGTTCCAACCATAAAATCAATCTTAACGCCGTGAGATGCCATAACTTTTTCAGCAGTTTTTGTAACTACATTTTTAACATATTTAAGTTCTTTTACATCGCCAACAAGTGGAATCATAATTTCAGGAATGATGTTTGCACCTTTCTTAGTGTTAATTTCAATGGCAGCCTCGATAACAGCTTGAGTTTGCATTTCTGCAATTTCTGGATAAGTAATGCTCAAACGACAACCACGATGTCCCAACATTGGGTTCATTTCGTGTAAATCCTCAATAGTTTTCTTAAGTTCTTCGAATTTCAAGCCCATTTCTTTTGCCAAAGCTTGAATTTCGCTATCCTTATGAGGTACGAACTCGTGTAGAGGTGGATCCAAGAATCTGATTGTAACAGGTCTGTCACCCATTGCCTCATAAAGTCCGATAAAGTCAGCTCTTTGCATTGGCAACAATTTGCTTAGGGCTTTGCGTCTTTCGTCCTCGTTTTTAGAAACAATCATTTCACGCATTGCAGGGATTCTATCCTCAGCAAAGAACATATGCTCTGTACGGCAAAGACCAATACCTTCTGCACCAAATTCAACAGCTTGTCTTGCATCGTTTGGAGTGTCAGCATTTGTTCTGATTTTTAGTGCTCTGCGATGGTCAGCCCATTTCATAATTGTTGCAAACTCGCCACTTACAGTTGCACTAACAGTTGCAATTTTTTCGCCATAAATGTTACCAGTGCTACCATCAATAGAGATGTAATCATCTGCTGTATAAGTTTTTCCATTGATAACAAGAGTTTTTTCTGCCTCATTAACAATAAGTTCTTGGCAGCCAGCAACACAGCAAGCACCCATACCACGAGCAACAACGGCAGCGTGTGAAGTCATACCACCACGAGCAGTCAAAATACCCTCTGCAGCATACATACCTTCGATATCCTCTGGCGATGTTTCAAGTCTTACAAGAACAACTTTTTCGCCTTTATTCTTTCTTTCAACAGCTTCTTCTGCAGAGAAAGCAACTTTACCACAAGCAGCACCTGGAGATGCAGGAAGACCTTTTGCAATAACCTTTGCTTTTTTGATAACTTTTTCGTCAAATGTTGGATGCAACAAAGAATCAAGTTGCTTTGGCTCAATCTTCAAAAGTGCCTCATCAGTTGTAATCATACCCTCTTCAACCAAATCACAAGCAATCTTCAATGCAGCACGAGCTGTTCTCTTACCATTACGAGTTTGCAACATGAAAAGCTTTCCTCTTTCAATTGTAAACTCCATATCTTGCATATCTTTGTAGTGATCTTCAAGTCTTCTTGCGATTTCAACAAATTGCTCATAAACTTCTTTGTTTGTTTCAGCAAGTTGGTCAATTGACATTGGTGTTCTGATACCAGCAACAACATCCTCGCCTTGAGCATTCATAAGATATTCGCCATAAAGTTTCTTTTCGCCTGTTGATGGGTTACGAGTGAATGCAACACCTGTGCCTGATGTATCGCCCATGTTACCAAATACCATTGATTGTACATTTACAGCAGTACCCCAATCGCTAGGAATATCATTCATACGCCTGTAAACTATAGCACGAGGATTATTCCAAGATCTGAATACGGCTTTAACTGCACCGATAAGTTGCTCTTTTGGATCTTGAGGGAAATCCACACCTTGATCTGCCTTGAAATAAGCTTTGAATTTTGCAATCAACTCTTTTAGGTCATCAGCTGTAAGCTCTGTGTCCATTTTAACGCCTTTAGCCTCTTTCAACTCGTCAATAATCTTTTCAAATGCACTTTTACCAACACCAATAACAACATCGCTATACATTTGAATAAATCTTCTGTAGCAGTCATATGCAAATCTTGGGTCACCAGTAAGCTCTGAAAGACCTTCAACACTGATATCATTCAAACCAAGATTCAAAATTGTATCCATCATACCAGGCATACTTGCTCTTGATCCTGAACGAACTGATACAAGGAACGGATTTTTCTTATCGCCGAACTTTTTGCCAGCCATTTTTTCAACTTCAGTTAATTTTTCAAAAATTTCTGCAATGATGTCGTCATTAATTTTTTCTCCATCATTGTAATATTGAGTACATGCCTCTGTAGTGATAGTGAAACCTTGAGGTACAGGCATACCAAGCCTTGTCATCTCTGCCAAGTTAGCACCCTTACCACCAAATAAAGCACGATTATTACCGTCTGCTTCCATAAATAAATAAACAAACTTCTTTTTAGCCATGTTGTCCTCCAAACATTTTATACTATATAATATATCCTACACTATTTTACCATTTATTTCAAGTGATTTTATTATAAATTATATTTTTATTATAAAATAAATTGTATTCTTCAAAAGTTTTGAACTTTTTAGCCAAATTCTTGCCGATAACTTCAAAAAAACAACGAATAACAGAAATCACATCCTCATCCTTAAATTGCACATTTTCTGGCAAGTTTTTCAAATCGTTATTTTGTTGCAAAATTTTGATTAAATGAACAGATTGCTCACTTAATGATATTGCATTGTATTCCTTGCAATCTTTGCAGGTAAGCGCTCCATATAAAAGGCTGAATGACAAATTTTTATCATCTCCACAATTTGTGCAAACAGGTGCCAAATGATATCCTAATATTTGCGTTGTTTTGCTCAAATAGGTGGCAAAAGATAAAAAAATATTTGTGTTTTTATAACAAATTTCGTTTAAAAAATCAAGGGTTAAAGCAGCCAGTTTATCTCCAATTTCGCGGTCATCAGCAACTTTATCCAAAATCTCCAAACAACAAAGTGCTGCATAATATTTGTCAATATCCGTCCAAATGCCGTAAAAATTGTCTACCAAATCGCAACCAATAACGCTGTAGTAGCCATTTCTACCTGTAAGATAGTATTTTGCAAAACAAAGCAAAGCTCCAGCGAACTTGAGCTTTGCTTTGGATTTTTTCACGCCCTTTAATGTAGCAGTAATTTTGCCTTCGCCAAAAGCATAAAGGGTTACAAGTTTGTCATTTTCTTTGTAATCAATGCTCTTTATACAAAGGCAATCAAAGGTTTTCTCCTTTTCCATTATTTTTTTCCTGCTCCTCGCCCAAAGCCTTGTACAGCATATATAGCCCCGGGTCGCCTGTTTGTGTAAATTCTTTCCAAATTCTTTCTCTTATTTCCATAAAACCCTCCACAAATATTATTGACTTTTATGTAAACAAAATACTGAAATTGAATGCAAAAAATGTAAAATTTTATTAAAATATTATATTTAAATTAAATATCTTTGATATTATATCCAAGCTCGTTAAGCATTAGTTCACTATCACGCCAATCTGCTTTAACTCTTACCCAAAGATTTAAAAACACTTTGCAATCAAGCAACTTTTCAATATCCACTCTTGCACTGCTGCCAATTTTTTTGAGCATGGCACCACCTTTGCCAATAATTATTGGCTTGTGAGCACTTTTTTCGCAAATTATGTCTGCATCAATGTCAATCAAGCTGTCATCACGCTCTTTGAACAAATTTATGCTGACAGCCACGCCATAAGGCACTTCTTCACCCAAAAATTTCATAGCTTTTTCACGGATAATTTCTGCGACCATAAAACGCACAGACTTGTCCGTTATCATATCTTCAGGATAAAACTGAACACCTTCTTTCAAGTTTGCCTCAATTCTTTCCTTCAAAATGTCAAGTTTTTTGCCTTTCATTGCAGAAATTGGAACAATGCTGTCAATGCCTTCAATATCTTTCAATTTGTCAATCATGCCAAGTACTTTTTCACGGTCAGCCACATCCATTTTGTTGATAACAACAATAAAAGGAGTGCTACTTGCTGCATATTGATTTATGATTTTCATATCATTTTCGTCAATACTTTTTTCGCCGTTAAGCACATAAATAACAATATCCACACCATCCAAAGCAGACTCGACATTTTTCATCATAAACTTTGACAATTCATTCTTCGCCTTATGTATACCAGGAGTGTCAACAAACACTGCTTGATAGTTATCTCCATTCATAATGCCGATTATTTTATCTCTTGTTGTTTGAGGACGCCAAGATACAATTGCCACTTGCTCTCCAACCAACGCATTCAACAATGTGGATTTTCCCACATTAGCCTTACCAATTATTGTTACAAAACCAGATTTAAACATATATTTTTCCTTGTGTTTTCTTTAAATTTGACTTTCTGTCATCCAGTAACCTTATGATTGCATTAAACTGTTTAAAAGATTTTTAATAGATAACTATCATACAACAGCACTTAATACAAAAATCTTTTTGTGATATTGCAAAATTTAAAATAAATCATATTTTATTAAAATGATAAAATTATTCTCTGAAAAATCTTGCTTTTTCCAAAACTTCGTCTTCTTTTGCACGCATAACTTTTCGCATATCCTCTTCAATATGGTCATAACCTAGCAAATGCAACAAACCATGAGTTGTCAAAAAAGCAATTTCTCTTGTTTCAGAATGTCCATATTCCTTTGCTTGCTCTGCCATAATTTCACGACAAATGATAATTTCGCCAATATACAAAGTTTTATCCTCTGGCGACAACATTTCTATATAATTTTTTTTACAAAAAGGAAAAATAATTTTTTCCAAAGCAGGATAACTCAAAACATCTGTTGGCTTGTCCACATTTCTTGTATCCAAATTAAGCTGATGTATTTGCTCTTTATCCACCATTGAAATATCCACACTTACAGCACCTTTTCTTATTCCGTGAATTTTGCAAACTGTGGAAAAAATCTTTTTGATTATTTTTTCTTCTTCTTTTTCAAAATCGTATATTCTTATCATATGTCCTCTTAAGTTAAAAATTGAGTTGTAAAGCATCTATACTCGAACAAAAACTCTTATTTTCCTTTGTTGTAGTCAATTCGTTTGTGATAAACTGCTGGAACAACCTTGCAAATTGCAACAGATATTTTTTGCAAATCTGCAAAAGTAATTTCTGAATTGTCAAACTGATGGTCGGCAATTTTTTCTCTTATAACGCTGTCAACAATGTTTTGCAACTCAGCCATATTTTGTGTATTTCTTGACCTTGTGATTGCCTCAACAACATCGGAAATCATAACAATTGCTGCAATTTTCGATGTTGGAGAAGGACCTGCATACATAAATAGTTTGTCATTTACAGTGCCTTCTGTCAACTGCTTTGCTTTGTTGTGAAAATATTTTACAGTGGTTGTGCCGTGATGCTCCAAAGCAACTTTTGCAATTTCCTCGGGCAAACGCGCTTTTATCAACATATCATAACCTATTTTTGTGTGAGAAATAATCATTTTTGCACTATGCGTAGGTATCAAATCATCGTGAGGGTTATAACCTTTTTGGTTTTCTGTGAAAAACTCTGGTGCACTAAGCTTACCGATATCGTGATAAATTCCACAAGCTTTTGCAAGATAAGGATTTTCACCAATTGCAATTGCACAAGCCTCTGCCAAATTTGAAACTATAATGCAGTGGTTGAAAGTACCAGGTGCCTCGTTTGACAATCTTTGCAATAATGGTCTAGAAAGGCTGCAAATTTCTGCAAGTTTGAAGTTAGTCCACACATTGAATATTTGCTCATAAAGAGGAATCAATGCTGTGAAAATAATAATTGCGATAAATCCACCCAAGATTGAATATGTGTATGAAAGCAACAAATAATCCCACTCGGTTGAAACAATCATTGAAAGCAAGATAATAGGAAGTGATGCTACAAGATTGATAGCCGCTGAACCCCAAAGCAATTTAAAACGAGAATAATTCCTTCGGATAAGAAACATTATCAGCAAAACTCTTATCATTGAAACAATAAGCGATGTTGTTATTTCATAGAAGGTATTTGACAAAACGCCTACCATTCCGTAATCCATAACTGCATAAGATAGCAGCAAAGTGGAAATTGTAACAACAAGTCCCATAAAGCCTGTCCTTCCACCAATCATAATGCTCAAAATAATTGGCAAAACTGCAAGAGGAGAACAATATGGACTTATCAAGTGGCTGAATAATTGACAACACAAAACTGTGATAAACAAAGTGATAGCAATAATCAAAAGCTTTTTGTAAGAATTATCTTTTGACATATACAAATAGTATTCATAAAACATTAATATTGCAATGAAAAACACTGCTGCAATAATAATTACATCCACCAATTTATTTCGAAGTACGCTAATACTCCAAGTATATGTAGTTGCTGCCGATATAGCAAGCAAGCAACTTATCAGCATAATACAACCTATTACGATAATCTGTTGTAGCCAATCTTTATGCAAATATTCTATCGCTTCAGCTTGGCTAATTTTTTTCTTTTTAATCGGATAACCCGCCCTCGTTTTTGCCATCGTTTTCTCCTAATTTATAATAATTATCATAAGCTTTTACAATTTTCATAACAAGTTCATGCCTTACGACATCTTTATCTTTAAAATAATTTATGGAAATATCCTCAATACCTTCAAGAATTTGAGAAGCCTCCACAAGCCCACTTTTTTTGCCATAAGGCAAGTCAATCTGCGTTACATCACCCGTCACAACAACTCTGCTACCCTCGCCAATTCTAGTCAAAAACATTTTCATTTGCTCTTTGGTTGTGTTTTGAGCCTCGTCCAAAATAATGAAAGCATTTGATATTGTTCTGCCTCGCATATATGCAAGTGGAGCAACTTCAATAACGCCCTTTTCCATAAGTCTTGTGTAAACTTCCAGTCCCATCATTTCAATTAACGCATCAAAAAGTGGCTTTAAATATGGGTCAACTTTTTGTCCCAAATCTCCCGGTAAAAATCCAAGTTTTTCGCCAGCCTCAACAGCAGGTCTTGTAAGCACAATTTTTTCCACCATTTTTGCTTTGTATGATGCCACTGCCATTGCAACAGCAAGATATGTTTTTCCTGTGCCAGCAGGTCCTATGCCAAATGTTAAAGAGTTGTTTTTGATTGCTTGCAAATATTTTGCTTGGTTAACACTTTTTGCTTTGATAGGCTTACCTCTGTGCGTAAATGCAACTGCATCTGTCAAGCTATCAATGTTTTCACTTTGCCCGTCAAGCACAATATCCGTAACAAGCCTTAATGTGGTTTTATTGATATTCTCGCCACTTTGTGCTTTTGATAGCAAAATATCAATAATTTGCTCAAGCATTTTCACTTTGTCATCATCGCCAACAAACTTTAATCCGTCAGCATCTCTTGCCACAGAAATACCCAATCTAGTTGACAGATATTTGATATTGCTGTCGTATTCTCCAAAAACTTCTCTTAATTGCTCTGTTGTATATTCGTTAAGATTAATAATTATATCCTCCATTATCAATTCTTTGTTCTGTTTCATAAAAAATATCCAGATATTTTATTCCTTCAACTTCTTTTATCTCATAGTTTTTCACAAGCAGTTTTGCATCCAAATTCAAGCTTGCAATAAACTCGCTGTCGCACTTATTCTTTAAATTTTCAATATATGTATTTTGTTCAATTTGCACCTTTTGCAATTCAAAATATTCATAAGTTGTAATGTTTAGTGGTAACAATCCAAACAATTTTATATTTGTTGTGGCAACCTCATAAAATTCATACGGAACTTTGCCACTTTTGATAACTGCAAGTTTGTTAAATCCAATTTGTCGCTTAATTTTACTTTTGCCAGTTTTTACAAAAGTGTATGCTTGCTCTGGAATTACAAATCGTTTGTGAGTGTACACTTTTCCATAAACTTCGCCATCAGCCACCACTTCAATGATATCGCCATTCTCTTCGCCGTCCGATGGTGTGTTGTCTGCAATGTGATAACCACCAATCAAAACATCGCCTGCCTTTACCCTTTGCCCAACTGCCACTTCACCCGTGCCTGACCTTACCATAATTCTTGTTACAACAGCATCAAAATCAGAATGCAAATTCTTTTTTTCTTCAGTTTGCTTTGGATTATCGTTAGCCACAATTTTGATTTTCAAAGAAAAACCTTCAATGTAGCATGTTGCAAAACTAACTTCGCTTAAATTTGACAAAATCAAATTTTCAACTTCATTCAAATTTATTTTGCCTTTTGGGATTGTTCCAAAAATATTATTTTCTCTTAAAAGCAACTCGACTTTGTTTGCATAAACATCATTTTGCGCCTCAACCTTAACATTGTAAACATATTGAGTGGAAATGATAAGCATTACAAAACAAATAATCACTGCTGCAATATACGGCAAGTTTTTAATTATCTTCTCAAGGCTCCCTGCAACCCCACTTGTTTTTACAACTTCCAGTTGCACGCCATACAAATCAGCAAATTCTTTAAGTTTTTTCAAATCATTTTGCTTTACCCAAAAGGTTGCGCTTTCATCTGTTTTAAGATAATAAATTGGAATATTTTCATTTTTTAGCTTATTTATTAAACGAGTGCGATTACTGCCGATGATTGCAACTTTGATTTTTGACAAAATCATAATTTAACCACCTCAAAAGTTTTAAGCGCTCCCGTAACAATCAAAAGTCCGTTTTGCAATTCCTTAATCACAAAATCACTTCCGTCAAACTGCAATTTGTTTTTGCCACTTAAAATTTCAATATGCTCCTTGCTTTGAAAGATAATACTTTTGAAATCCTCCACAACAAAACCACCATTTGTGATTGTAATTTTGTAATTTAATTTTTCTTTAATTGTCTTGTAAATATCATCAAAATATGCCATAAACACCTCGTTTGTATATTTTATGTTCAAGCATATTTAATTATAACAAAGTGTCTTAACTTTAATTTTTGGCAATATCTGTGCACATTATCAAACTTGCGAGCGATAAAAATCTTACAATAAAATTTTACTCTTCCTCGTCAGTGATATCAGGAGGAATAATAATGTTGCTTGTGATATTGTTAAGTTCCTCTCCCCAGTTTGGCTCAACATTCATTTGATTGTCATTTTCAAAATTAATATCGATTTTTGAAGGATTGTTATCAAAAACGAGCGTTTCCGTAATGGCAGGTGGTGGAGTTAGCTCCTCCAAATCAATTCTGTCAACAGGATTTGCATCATTGTCGCTGTTATTATTATTTGCACTATCAAATTTTTTATTTTCTTCTGCTTTTTCTTGTTCCAAAGCCTTGCCTGCGGCGATTGCCTCATCCACAGTTTTGCCCGCTTGCTTGATATGGCGAACTTCCTCACTGGTTATAGGAGTAAATTTGACCATACTGCCTTCCCATTTAAAGCTGATTTTTCCACAAGCACCACTACGATGTTTTACTATATGCAAATCGATAATTTCGTCTATGCTACTTTCTGAAATCTTTTGTTTGATAAGAAAGTAAACTTGGTCAGCATCTTGCTCGATTGCACCAGACTCCCTAAGGTCGGACATTTTAGGGTCGCTGTCCTCACGCTTTTCAAGGTCACGGGAGGTTTGTGACAATGCAAGAACAGGAACATCAAGCTCCTTTGCCATTATCTTCAAACTTCTTGAAATTTCCGTAACTTCTTGTTGAATACTTTGTCTTGATGTGTGAGCTTTAAGCAATTGCAAGTAGTCGATTACAACAAAATCAAGTCTTTTTTTCATTTGTTTCAGTCTTCTGCACTTGCTCATAATCTGCTCTGGAGTTGTGTTTGCAGTGTCATCAATATAAACATTGGAAGATTCCAAAATCTTTTTTGCCTGCCAAAGTCTTTTAAACTCATCGGCAGATGCACCTGTTGTAACACTTTCGTGAGGAACACTTGCCATTGTAAGCAAAATTCTTTGAGTAAGTTCGCTTATGCTCATTTCCAAGTTGAAAACAGCCACAACTTTTTCAGGCTCTTTTCTTGCAATATTACAAACAATGTTCATTGCAAAAGATGTTTTACCACAACCCGGTCTTGCTGCCAAAATAATCATTTGACCACCTTTGTAACCATTTGTAAATTTATCCAAATTTTTAAAATGTGAAAGCTGTCCTTTGTTACTGTCAGGGTTTGTAAGTACATCTTCATACCCTTTAAGCACTTTGTTGATTGTGTCGTTCACATGCACTAGCTCTTTGTTTTCTTGATTGTCAGAAATGTCAAAAATCGTTTTTTCAGCATATGCAAGTGCCATATCAGCATCGTCACTGTTGTATGTATTTTCATTAATTCGATTGGATGCATTAATAATCGTCCTCAACATTCCGTTTTTCTTGATAATGTTTAGGTAATATCTGAAATTTGCAGAAGACGGAATTGCATTTGTAAGCTCTGTTAGATATGCCATTCCACCAACCTTTTGCAAATTATCACTGGTTGACACATTGCCATATCTGTCTGAGGCTTTTGTTTTTACCAGTTTATCGGAAATGGTTATGATATCAACAGGCTTGCCTTCACGCTGCAAGTCACACATTGCATTGAATATCAATTTGTGTGAAGAGTAATAAAAATCACTTTCCTTAAGCTCGCCAAGAACTTCTGTTGTAACATTATCGTCAATCAGCATACTGCCAAGCAATGACTGCTCTGCCTCAATGTTATTTGGCATAATTTTAGGATTATTTATATCGCTCATTTTTCTCCTTTAACCAACTCTTTCAACTGGTCCAATGTATCTTTAAATTCTTTTCTTACAATGTCAAAAGTCTTTTTGTCCTCAAGGTTCACGCCTGCTACTTTCAAAATTTCTGACGGAGGCATACTTCCACCCAAACTCAAAAACTTTTTGTAACTTTCTACATTTTTGCCATCACTTAAAATTCCGTTTGCAATGACAACTGCAGAGGAAATTCCTGTTGCGTATTTATAAACATAAAAACTTCTGTAAAAATGTGGAATCCTTGCCCATTCATAGCAAATAAGTCCGTCATCAAGTGTGTTTGCCTTATAGTATTTGTCATTAAGCTTTTTATATTCTGCACACAAAAACTCTGCCGTCAAAGACTCACCTTCTTCATATGCTTTGTGAGCAATCATTTCAAACTCTGCAAATTGTGTTTGTCTGAAAAATGTGGTACGGAACATATCCAAATAATAAGACAAAAGATATTTTTTTTCATTTCCTTCAGCTTTTGCAATCATATATTTTAACAGCAGAATTTCATTTACAGTGCTTGCAACCTCTGCCACAAATATCTCATAACCAGCCTTTTCATAAGGAAGACTTGCATTTGAATAATAGCTGTGCATTGCATGTCCTAATTCGTGCGCTATTGTAAACACATCGTGAGTAACACCAGTGTAATTTAGCAAGACATATGGGTGTACGCCATAACATCCCCAAGAATATGCCCCACTTCTTTTACCTTTGTTTTCAAAAACATCAATCCACTTGTTGCAAAAAGCCTCATCAAGTAGTTTTTCATAATCTTTTCCAAGTGGTTTAAGAGCATTTTTCACAAGCTCCACTGCATCTTCATATTTGTAGTTATGCTCAATTTCCGTAACAATAGGGGTATGCATATCCCACATTGCAAGTTTGCTTAGTCCCAAAGCTTTTTTTCTAAGTGACAAATAATCGTGCAAAAGTTTTAGTGATTTATCCACACTTTCAGTCAAATTTTGATAGATGATTTGTGGTACATTTTCATTGTACATTGCCTTTGCAATTGCACTTTCATAGCCTCTTACTTTTGCATAAAAGCAATCTTTTTTTACATTGCCAGCATACAAGCTTGCAATGGTATTAATCATTTTTTTATAAGCACCAAACATATGCCTATAAGCATCTTTTCTTGCTTTTCTATCCTTTGACTGCATAACCATACTATATGTGCCATGCGTCAATTTGATTTTTTCGCCTTCAAAATTGACACTGCCAAAATCCACATCCACATTGTCAAACATATTGAAAGCTGCGTGGAAATTGTCTGAAAAAGTTTGAGTATTGCTCAAAATTCTCTCTTCATTTTCTGAAAGGATATATTTTTTCTCGCGAAGTACACTTTCAAAATAGCAAGAGTGCTTTTCAAAATCGCCATCTGCAATGTATCCTTCAAGAACTTTATCTTCCAATTTTGTAATTTCAGGAGTGATAAAACTTGACTCTGCAGAATACTCTACAAGGATTCTTTCTGTCTTATCTGTCAATGCTTGATATTTTGCAATTTCGGAGTCCTCATCCATCTTCATTTTTGCAAAAACATATATTCTTTCAAGTTTTTCGGATATTTCAGAGCTAAAATTCAAACAATCCAATATATTTTTTTTATTGTCAAGCTTTCCTGCAAATTTTGCAATCTGCTTGATTTTATCTTTGATTTCATCGTAAATGGCATTCCATTCAGTCTCATTTTTCACAATGTCAGCCAAATTCCATTTGTATTTGTCATCAATTTCCACTCTTAACATAAACGCCTCATTTTCAAGTTATTATTTTTTATTATTTCTCAAATAGTTTGAGATAATCATTACAATTTTTATTTCCCTAAAAATTTTGCTCCCCACATCGGTAGGCACTTTGTACAAATTTTCAAATACATTCGCCATAAAGTCATCTAAGCGATAAACTTTCAGCCGTTCTAATCCTTCCACTGCTGCAATTTTTTCATAAATACTTATTGCACATTCTGCAAAGTTTTTGCCATTAAGTTTAAGTTCCTTACAAAGCACTTCCGTAAGTTCAATTTGTCCCAAATAAACTTCGCCAAAAGCAGTTGCAATTTCTGCATACAAACTATCATCAAAATCACATAAGCTGTAACCAAAAGGAGATTTGCCTTTGACATCAATAAAATAGCTTTTTCCCACATAGCCACGCAACAGTTTAAGAGCATCCATATATCCAATTTGAACAGCTCTTTCTGTGGATTGTCCTGCAAAATTCATAACCCTACCCGGTTTTTCACTTGGTCTTATGTAATAAATTTGACAATCTTTATCCTTAGGCTTGCGTTTTGGAATTGAGCTTTTTGTTTCAATTGCAACAACATCTTTATAGCCTCTATCCAACATCATATTGACAGGCATATTGTCATAAATGCCGCCATCAATATACTCTTGTCCTTCCACCACAGTTTTTTTAAATCCCGGGAAAGATGCAGATGCCATAACATAATCTGCAACCTGCCCATATGGCATATCTTCCACAAAAATTGACAAAGGTTGTTTTTCAGTCAAGGAATATGTCATAATTCCAAAGTCCACACCCGAATTTCTCAGAATATCTTCGTCTATATTTGCCTTTATCAAGTTTTTGATTTTTGTGGTATCAAGTCCTCGCTGCCCAATCAATTTTTTCACATAGTTGTAAAAATATTTGATAGTGTCTTGGTCAAAAGATTTGTTTGCAAGATTTTCGCCATACATATTGTTTATGCCAAGCACATTTTCAAAGTCAATTTCATTCCAAATTTTAAGGCTATCTTCAAACTTATTTTGTGCTACCATAACGCCATTTAATGCACCAACAGAAGTACCTGCTACGCCATCAAACTTATACCCAGCCTCAAAAAGAGCTTTTAACACCCCTGCTTGATATGCACCTCTAGCACCACCACCCTCCAAAACAAGAGCTAATCTTTTGCTATTTTTCTCCACACTCTTCTCCAAATAGTACAAATAAGTTTTTTAAATCGCAATATTTTGCATTATGTTTATTTTAACATTATTTTTGTTATTTGTAAAGTATTATTTTTTCTATTTTTATATTTATATAGAAAAAGCGTAAAATTTAAAGAAAAAGCAAGTTTTTTTTAGGCAATAATAATCACTAATTTACACATTTTTTTAATCTTAGATTATAATAATGCAAAACAACTCTTTCAATGTGTGCAAATTTGCAAGCAAAAAATGAAAACAACAAAATTAAAAATAAAAGCAAATTTAACTTATATTTACAACGAAACTAACAAATAAGAAATCAAAAAAGTATAATTGTTAAACAATCTTAAAAATAAAAATTTTCAAATTAGTACCGATTTTCGACTGGTTTTTCACAAAAAAAGATAGCACTGCAATTTTGTGCTATCTTACAAATATTATCTGTTATTACCTTTATTGTTAATACTTTGAAACTCATCAATAATCACATTTTTGGAATCTCTAACACAATTTATGATGTCAATCATTTTGTTTTCAGACTCTTTCAGCAAATCCATAACTGAATTCATTGTTTCATATTTTATTCTGTCAGCCTCTTCCTTTGCATTTTTCAAAATTTGATCTGCCTCGTATTCAGCTTGTGCAATCAGCTCGGATTCGTCCAAAATCTTGTTAGCTTTTGCTTTTGCATCGCTCACAAGATGTGATGCGTAGTCCTCTGCCTCGCTGAGTATATTTTCTTTTTCTGCCAAAATGATTTGTGCCTCTTTGATATCCTGTGGCAAAAGTGATTTTAATGTCAGGATATAATCCATACATTTTCCTTCGTCAATATAGCGATTTCCCCCAAGCATGGAACGCTTAGAATCCTTAATTTCGCACTCTAATTCATTTAAAATTCTCATAAAATCATGCATTTTTTATCCTCCTGATTTCTTTCCAAACTTTTTCTGGCAACAAATCATTTATTTTCAAATCTTTTGTATCAAATACTGCATTACCACAAATATATTCTTGCAAACATTGCTGCTTGATATCTTTCATTTGGCAATCTGAAATATCATTGTTCTTTTTGCAAGTTTCAAACATTTTGCATAATGTATCTCTTGCCCTACTACTGCTTATGCCGTCAAACTTTTCGCTTGCAGGCAAAAGATAAGTTATAACCCCTGAATGTTGAAAATTGAATTTTGCCATTTGAGTTTCATATTCATAATCCACTTTGTTCCTGAACCCACGAACAATAAAATCAATATCATTTAATTTGCAAAAATCACACACCATACCACTATCGCCTACTACTTGAACATTTGGCATTTCTTCGCATGCTAAGTCGCACAATTTCACCCTTGCACTCAAATCAAACAAATATTCTTTTTCTTCATTGTTAAACACTCCAACAATCACATTGTCACACATATCAGCAGCTTTTTTGATAATATCAATGTGTCCTTTTGTGATTGGGTCAAAACTTCCACTTACCAAACATTTTTTCATCATTCAGCCTCATAAATATTTATTGCTGTAATGCCATATTTTTTTGATTTAACAATGTTATATCCACTGGTGGATTTATTGTCATTTTTATTGAACAAACTTTCATAAACAACAATGCCACAATCAGCAAGCACATTGTTTTCTGCAATAAGTGCCATAAGCTTTTCAAATTCCTTAAAGTCATAAGGTGGGTCAAGAAAAATTATGTCAAATTGAGCATTTTTAAGCCTTGATAATGCATACTGATAATCACCAAATATAACTTGAGCGTCTTCCTTTAGCATTTGCAAATTTTGCTTTACAATTCCAATGCTTTCCTTGCTACAATCCACAAAAACTACTTTTTCAGCACCACGGCTTATTGCCTCAATACCAATAGCACCACTGCCAGCAAACAAATCCAAAAACTTTGACCCAACCACATCATTTTGAATAATATTGAAAATTGATTCTTTTACCATATCTGTTGTTGGTCTGACATCTCTATTTTTTGGGGATATCAATGGTCTACTTCTATGTTTTCCTGCAACTACTCTCATTTTACCTCACAAAAATTTCATCCATTTTCACATCATGTTTTTCTGTAGCAATGCTATCAAATTGCTGTTCACGAAAAGCAACTGCAACCTTTTTGCAATTTGGAAATTTTGCAAAAAATCTGTCATAATATCCTTTGCCTTTTCCCAATCTATTGTTGTCTTTATCCACCGCAAGCACAGGTACAATACACAAATCAATGTTTGTTTCAACTGCCTCTCCCACTGGCTCCAAAATACCAAAAGCACCTTTTTGCAATCTGCATGGATACTTTACCAATTCAATATTATCGCCATTTACTCTTGGCAAATAACATTGCTTTCCGTATGTCATTGCAAATTCCAAAAGCCAATCGATATTTACCTCTGTTATCATTGCTTTGTAAAGCAAAATGTGACTATGATTGTTAATCAATTTGCTGTTTATTATATCACTTACAATCATTTGACTTTTAAAACTTCTGTCAAAATAACTCATTTTGTTCAAATTTTCACGAGCAATTTTTCTTTGTTCTTCCTTAGTTAAAATACACATATTCAAATCTACCTCTAAGTGCTGTCATAAGTTCATACTCTGATATTTGCATATCTGCAGCACGCCTCTCAAACGACAGCTCTTCTGTGTCATAAATCACAATTTCATCCCCAACTTTTGCAGTCAAATCACTTATATCCACAATGTGCGAATCCATACTTATTTTGCCTATAACCTTGCAAAAATCGGTATTAAATGCCATTTTTTGTCCACAAAATCGTCTAATAACACCATCAAAATACCCACCCTCACAAAGTGCAATTTTCATATTTTGAGATGCTACGTATTGCCCGTCATAACCAATTGTTTCGCCTTTTTTCACATCCTTAATTTGCAAAATATTTGATGTAACTGCAACTGCTTTGTCATAAAGTCCAATGCCAAGACGCACAAAATCAACAGGCAATTTATCTGCAAAATGTTTGTAGTTGCTTGCAAAAATATGTACTTTGGCATACCTATTAAATTGCTCAATTATATCAACCGTTTGATTAAATTTCTTAATCTGATTATCTGTCAAAATTTCATTTTGCGAATAAATGTGGGAATATACTCCTGCAATTTCAGATGGCTTGAGCAAGCTTAAAAGTTCAAAAAGCTCCTCTTTTCTTTTCAAGCCTCCTCTATTCATCCCACTATCAATGGCAATATGATATTTTATTCCTCTAACATAATTTTTCGGATTGCAAATGGATGCCATAATTTTATATTTTTTGCAAAGTTCACCATCCGATTTTTTAAATGATAATGCAAGAATAGGCTTTTTTATTCCAAGCTTTCTAAGTTGAACGCCTTCAAAAACATTTGCAACGGCAAAGCCACAAACATATTCTTCAATAAAGCAAGCAATATTTATGCCGTTGCTGTAACAATCTGCTTTTACAACAGCCATAACATCAGTATTTGCCAAATTGCTTGCTGATAGAATATTTGTTTTGATTACATTAATATCAATATACTTTGTTAAAATATTATCGCCTCTTTTTAAGTTATTTTTAAGCTAGCGTATATCGATAAATATTTTATCTTAAAATACTTTTAACATTAATTACATTTTGCTTTTGAGGGCAACTTTTTGCAAATTAAATTAGATAATAGAATTTTCCAAAACTTTGATATCGTTATTTTTTATCACATCCATTGCCTTGTTAATATCAGAAACTTTAAGCATAATGATAGCTTTTTTTGCCTCTGTTCTTGCATAAGAATAAAGATATTCAATTTCAACGCCACCAGCATACAAAAGTGCAAGTACATCAGACAAGCCACCTGCCCTGTCCTCAACCTCAATTCCAATCAAATCGGAACTTGTAACAGTAAAACCAGCCTCACGCAAAACTTTGACAGCTTTTGAATTATCTCTTGTGATTGCACGCAAAATACCAAATTCTTTTGTGTCAGCAATGCTCATTGAAACAAGGTCAATCTTATTGTCGGCAAGCACTTTAGCAAAATCACCAACTCTGCCTTTACGATTTTCCAAAAAAACTGCAATTTGATTAACTAACATATATCTCTCCCTTATATAATATATTTTCTTTTATATTTTATTCCTCTTTTTATTAATTTCGCATTATTTAAAACATCAAAACTTAACATTACATTGTCTCAAAAGCAAACAAATTTAAGTTTTGAAACACTCTAATAGCGATATTAATTTTAACTTCGTAAAATAACTTTTATAAAACTAAATAAAAACTTTATTCACTATAATTATCAATTTTTGTTTTTACGATTGTCAATTATTCTTTTTGCTTTACCCTCACTTCTGCTTAAGCTATTAGGGCTTACCAAAGTAATTTTTGCACTTATGCCCAAGTTAGAGGTCATTTCGTGTTCAATTTCCTTTTTCAAAGCTTGCAACTTACCAACCTCATCACTAAAATATGACTCACTTATTTCAATTTGAATTTCAAATGTGTCAAGTGCACCAACCCTATCCACGATAATTTGATAATGAGGAGAAATTCTGTCACCGATATTAAACAACACGCTTTCAATTTGAGATGGAAAAACATTTACTCCACGAATAATCAACATATCGTCAGTTCTGCCAGTTACTCTGTTCATACGAATCAAAGTTCTACCACATTTGCACTCGCCAAGTTTAAAGCTTGTTATATCTCTTGTTCTGTATCTAATAAGTGGAATACCCTCTTTTGTAAGTGTTGTGATAACCAACTCTCCTTTTTCACCAAATGGCACTGGCTCCAATGTGTCAGGGTCAATAATTTCTGGGAAGAAGTTGTCCTCATTAATATGAAGTCCGTCTTGCTCCTCACATTCCATTGCAACACCAGGTCCCATAATTTCGCTCAAACCATAAATATCATACGCTTTGATTTGCAATCTTTTTTCAATGTCTCTACGCATCTCGTCAGACCAAGGCTCTGCACCAAAGATACCACGCTTTAGCTTAAATTGACTTCTGTCATTAAAGCCCTCTTTTGCCATTGCCTCACTCAAATAAATTGCATATGAAGGAGTGCAACACAAAGTATCAGCGCCAAAATCTCTCATAAGTTGAAGTTGTCTTAAAGTATTACCACTTGATGTTGGAACAGTCATTGCACCAAGTCTTTGACTGCCATCGTGCAAACCAAGTCCACCAGTAAACAAGCCGTAACCAAATGAAACTTGAACAACTGAATTGTTATCAGCACCAGTCATACTAAGGCACCTTGCTGCCATATCAGCCCACATATCCAAGTCATTTTGAGTGTACCCCACAACGGTCAATTTGCCTGTTGTTCCACTTGATGCGTGAACTCTTACAATTTCACTTTGAGGACAGCTGAAAAAATTAAACGGATAACTTTCTCTAAGGTCATGTTTTACAGTAAAAGGCAACTTAGTGATGTCTTTTATTGATTTGATGTCCTCTGGCTTAACGCCTGCTGCATCCATTTTTTTGCGATAAATTTCAACATTGTCATAAACTTTTTTTACCACTTTAACAAGTCTTTCGCTTTGCAACTTTTCCAGTTCTTCCCTTGATAGATATTGCATATCATCGTGATACATTTTTTTATCCTCCATAGCCTAGCTAAATTTTCCCCATTATCATTCAGTAATTTTAATATTTAAATTATAGATATTCAAATATCTTTATTTTTGTTTTAATTTTTGAAATTTTAATTAGCATTAAAAATTATTATTCCTTAGCCTTACAATTAGAAATCTCATATAATTCTATAGCTTTTCAATTATAAAATATCAATCTAAAAGTAATTTGAAATTTATAAATATGCTATAATACAATTATTTTGCGTTATAGCCTTTTTCAATCGCAAGCAAATTGATATCCAAAAATTTGGCTGGCACAGTCATCTTTACAGCCTCAATAATATCTTCATACTTGAAACCAAGATTTTTTGCAAGTGCACCCAACATAACCACATTTGCAACTTTAACATTTCCACATTCTTTTGCAAGTTCAGCAGCATTAATAACCAAAGTGTTGTAATTCATTTGCTTTAATTGCCCTGTGATATCTTGTGGATACTCCATAGCACCTGTAATCACTGGCATTGGCAAAATTTCTTGGTCATTAACAACCATCATCCCATCTTTTTTAAGAAAATGACGCCAACGCAATGCTTCAAGTTTTTCAAACGCTATAATTATATCTGCATCGCCAACTGCAACAATAGGGCTCAAAATATCCTTTCCAACACGCACATGAGTGACAACGCTTCCGCCTCTTTGGCTCATTCCGTGAACTTCTGACAATTTACAATCCTGACCTGTTAGCACCGCATAATTGCCAAGCACTCTTGATGCAAGCAATGTTCCTTGTCCACCTACTCCAACAATCAAAATATTAGCCATTAGCTTTTACCTCCCAACGCAATAGCGTCAAACTTACACATTTGCACGCAAACACCACAACCAACGCATTGATCAGCCTTAATGCTTACAACCTTATCCTTTGTTGTCATAATTGCAGGGCAACCAATTTTCATACACATACCACACTTTTTGCATTTATCATTGACAATTATGTAAGGTGTTTTAACTTCTTTTGTCAAAAGCACACAAGGTTTTCTTGCAATAATAACGCTTACTTCATCTTTTGCAAGTTCTTCCTTAACTGCCTTTTCCACAGCTGCCATATCATAAGCATCCACAATTTGCACGCTGTTAACTCCACAAGCTCTTACAAGTTGCTCCAAATCCAATTGATGAGTAACTTGGTCTCTTATTGTTCTGCCAGTTGCAGGGTTTGGTTGATGTCCTGTCATACCAGTTGTTGAATTGTCAAGAATGATTATTGTGCTGCTGCCTTGATTGTAAACAGCATCCACAACACCAGTAATACCACTGTGAACAAATGTTGAATCTCCAATTACTGCAACAGTTTTTTCAGATTGCTTTCTGCCAAGTGCTTTATCCACGCCATGGCACATACCAATACTTGCACCCATACAAACAACGGTGTCAACAGCATTCAAAGGCTGTCCTGCACCCAAAGTATAGCAACCAATATCAGCAGTAACCATAAGTTTTAGCTTGTGCAACACATAAAAAACACTTCTGTGAGGGCAACCTGGACACATTACTGGTGGTCTTACTGGCAAAGTTTTGTCTGCCTCTTGAATAGGCTCGCCTAGCAGTTTATTTTTGATTAGAGCAACTGAAAGTTCGCCTTGAATAGAAAAAATCTCCTTTCCAACACATTCAATACCTTGTGCTTTAATTTGTGTTTCAAAAATAGGTTCAAGCTCCTCTATTACATAAAGCTTTTCCACGTTTTTTGCAAACTCTTTAATCATATCCATTGGCAAAGGATTTACCATACCAAGTTTCAAAATGCTTGCATCAGGAATAGCCTCTTCTGCATATTTTGCAACCACACCACTGCAAATAATACCGATTTTTGAAGACTTATATGTAATTTTGTTTATAGACATTGTGTTTGCATCCATAGCCAATTTTTTGATTCTGCTTTCCACAACTTTGTGTCTTCCAACTGCCATTGCAGGCATCATTGCATATTTTGTTATGTCTTTCACATAAGGCTTAATGCCCACTTCTTGCCTATCCTCAAGCTCCACAAAAGATTGCGAATGTGAAACTCTTGTTGTACTCCTAAGCATAACTGGAGTGTCATATTTTTCGCTTATTTCAAAAGCAAGTTTTGTATAGTCTTTTGCCTCGGCAGAATCGCTTGGCTCAAACATAGGAATACTATTTGCAATTGCGTAATATCTGCTGTCTTGCTCGTTTTGAGAGCTGTGCATACCCGGGTCATCAGCCACAACAAGCACCAAGCCACCATTTACACCTGTATATGCAAGAGTAAACAAAGGATCAGCTGCAACATTCACACCAACATGTTTCATACAAACAATACTGCGTGCACCTGCAACACTTGAACCAATAGCCACCTCAAGGGCAACTTTTTCATTTGGCGACCACTCTGCATAAATTTCATTATATTTTGCTATTGCCTCAGTAATCTCTGTGCTTGGGGTGCCAGGATATGCAGTGCTGACTTTAACACCAGCCTCATATGCACCTCTTGCAATAGCCTCATTTCCCAAAAGAATTTTTTTCATAAATACCTCATAAATTGATTTTAGTGCCGATTTTTGAATGGTTTTAATCAAAAATCATTTTTAAATATCGTGTGCAATGTTTGATTCAATCTTGCATATTTAATGTTAATTTACAAAATCAACAAAACACAATTTATTATAATCATTGCAATAATTTTTAAATTTTTCTCAAATCAGTTACTCTTTTTGCCTTGCCTTCAAATCTTTTTAATGATTGAGGCTCAACAAGTCTAACCACAGCATCAATCTGCAAAACGACCTTAAGTTTTTGTTTAACTTTTTTAACTAAATCTTCAAGCTTAGAATAATTATCAAGCAAGCCGATATCCTTAACCTCAACATTGATAGTAAGCTTATCCATATGACCGATTCTTTCCACAATAATCTCGTAATTACCACCAATTTCAGGCATACTCATAAGCACACCCTCTATTTGTGAAGGAAATACATTTACGCCACGGATAATAAGCATATCGTCAGATCTACCTTGAATTTTATCCATTCTTACAGTTGTTCTGCCACATTGACACTTATCCTTTATAAGCCTTGTAATATCCTTTGTGCGATATCTAAGCATTGGCAAGCCTTCTTTTGTCAAAGTTGTAATGACAAGTTCGCCCCACTCTCCGTCTTCAATAGGTTGCAAAGTCTCTTTATCAATAATTTCCGGATAAAAATGGTCTTCATTAATATGCATTCCACACTTAAACTCACACTCGCCAGCAACACCTGGACCAATAATTTCACTAAGTCCATAGTTGTCAGTTGGGAAAAGTCCAAGCTTATCCTGCAACTCTTTATGCATTTCAGGGCTTGATGCCTCACTACCAAACAAACCAATACGAAGCTTCAAATCTTCCTTTTTAATTCCCATTTTTTCCACAACTTCACTTATGTACAAGCCGTATGAAGGTGTCGCAACCAAAGCAGTTGCCCCCAAATCCTTCATAAGCATTACTTGCCTTTCAGTGTTGCCAGAAGATGCAGGAATAACAGTTGCGCCAATTTTTTCCCAGCCTTGATGAAGTCCTAAAGCACCTGTAAACAAGCCGTAACCAAAGGAAATTTGTACAATATCAGATTTTCTGCCACCAGCTGCCACAATCAATCTTGCCATACAGTCCGACCACATATCCAAATCATTTTTTGTGTATGCAACCACTGTCGGTTTGCCTGATGTTCCACTTGAGGCATGCACCCTAACAATATCGTCCATTGGCACAGCAAGCAGTCCATATGGATAGTTGTCACGCAAATCGGCTTTTGTTGTGTAAGGAATTTTTTTAATATTCTCCAAAGTTTTAATATCCTCTGGTAACAACCCGATTTCGTCGAACTTTTTTTTGTAAAATGGCACTCTTTCATATGCGTACTTAACAATCTTTTTCAGTCTTTCAAGCTGAATTTCACGCATCTGATCTCTCGCCATTTGCTCAATTTTTTTGTCAAAAAACATTTCTCTTTTCCCTTCTCAACTTTAACTTTTTATTTTCTATCTTTGTAATAATTCATCAAGCAACCAGATACGATAATATCTTTTTCGGTGTCTGTAAGGCTATCCAATTTCAAAGTAATGTTACGCACTTTGTCGCCATTGATAACCACTGCAGCAAACTCTTTTGCACCACTCTCAATGTTCTTTTTAACATTAGGAATGAAAATAATGTCATCCACTTCAAAATTGTCATTTTCACTAATAAACGGAATCATACCCCAGTTGATTAAATTTGAACGATACCTTTTTGTTGCATATTCTCTTGCGATATTACCTGCACCACCAAGCACTCTTTGACAGCTTGCTGCTTGTTCTCTTGCACTGCCATCACCGGGCTTTGTTGCATAAATAATGCTTGCAATTGACACACTGCCTTCAGGTTTAATTTTTGCAACCTTCAAAGCATCTTCATATTCTTTTGGAAGTTTTCCACCATCACGCCTTGCAAGCTCATCGCCATAAACTGCCTTTGCCCTTGGCACATAATCAGGAACCTTTCTTGACAAAGCAAACTCTGCAAGTTTCAAAGGATTTGATCTGTAGCTTGAAGTTTCACCTGATGGAATAAGTTCATCAGTTGTGGTTACAGGGTCGTTGATAACAGCAGTCATTTTAAGCATAATATTGTCAGTCAAATGAATAACCTCTGGCCAGTCTTTGATGTTTGGTCCATAAACAAGCTCTTGCTCCACAGGTTTTGCCACACCATTATAGCATCTGTTTTCATAAATGCTTGAGTCATAGCAGAATTTTGGAATACTATTGTCGTAATCAATATCCATAGCACTTGTCAAAATACCACCATTCATTGCAGTTGCAGCAATACTTCTTGCATCCATAAGTGCAACTGAAGAAATTTGTCCACTTGCAGGCTTACTTCCCTCACGGCTCTCAAAGTTTCTTGTTGTATGCCTAATACTCAAAGCATTGTTTGCAGGAACATCCCCCGCTCCAAAGCAAGGTCCACAGAAAGATGTCTTGATGTTAACACCAGCTTTCACAAGTTTTGAAATAGCACCTTTGTTCATCAAGTCATAATATATTGGTTGGCTTGATGGATAAACACTCATAGTAAACTCATTTTTACCAATATATTTTCCGTCAATAATATTGCTTGCCTCAATAATATTATCGTATGTACCACCTGCACAACCTGCGATAATACCTTGTTGCACTTGAACTTTTCCGTCTTTTGTGATTTTGTCAAGCAAATTAAACTTAACTTTGTTTGCTGATAAAAGCTTGTTGCCTTCCTCTTCAACTTTTGCAAAAATGTCTTTTGGATTTGAAATTACATCTGCCAAATTGTAAACATTGCTTGGGTGGAAAGGAAGCGCAATTTGTGGTTCAACCAAAGACAAATCAACCTCAACAACACCATCGTACATAGCAATTTCAGCTGGTTGCAAAGTTTTGAAATCATTTGGTCTGCCATGCTCAAAATAGTAAGCCTTAACAATGTCATCAGTCATCCAAACAGAACTCAAGCAAGTTGTTTCTGTTGTCATAACATCAATTCCGTTACGATATTCAATAGGCAAATTTTTAATTCCGTCGCCCACAAACTCCATAATCTTGTTTTTAACAAAGCCTTGTTTAAACACACTTCCGATAATTGCAAGCGCCACATCTTGAGGTCCAACGCCTTTTCTTGGCTTTCCTTTAAGGTTAATTGCAATAACATCAGGATAATTGATATCATATGTTCTGCTTAGCAATTGTTTTACAAGTTCAGGTCCCCCCTCGCCCACAGCAATAGTACCAAGTGCACCATATCTTGTGTGAGAGTCACTACCCAAAATCATTTTTCCACAACCAGACATATTCTCACGCATAAAAGTGTGAATAACTGCTTGATGAGGTGGCACAAAAATTCCACCATATTTTTTTGCTGCAGACAACCCAAAAACATGGTCATCCTCATTTATAGTGCCACCAACTGCACAAAGTGAATTGTGGCAATTTGTAAGCACATAAGGAATTGGAAATCTTTCCAATCCACTTGCTTTTGCTGTTTGAATAATTCCAACATAAGTAATATCATGTGACGCCATTGCATCAAATTTAATTTGTAATCCTTTGCCTTTTTCTGTCACACCACTGATATTGTGATTTTTTAGTATGCCATAAGCAATTGTACCTTTATAAGCCTCGTCAAGAACTTTACTGCTTACGCCTTGGCTTGCAAGAAACTCGCCATCCACAAACTTACCCTGATACAAAAACTTTTTACCGCTAATCAATTTAACCATATTTTCTCCTTTTATATCTCATCTGCTATTCAAAACAAACTTTAATATCGTCTAAATTTACATTAAAAACAAAAACTTTCTCTCAAAATTGAATTTAATTTTGCAAAAGAAATTTATTGATCTTAATCTTTTTGTATGCGATATTTGCATTTATTTTACGCATAATTATTTATTATAAATATTTATACTCTAATATAATACAATATTTTTTTCAAATTTGCAAGGGTTATTTGAAAAAAATTACATATTTCAACATTTCTTGAAGTCAAATTTTTCTTTTTGTTTTATAATTTGGCAGAAGATAAGGAAAAATAATTTAATTTTACAATTCAATATTCAGATAAAATTTTTGATTTTATGCTACTTGTTTGTGTTCATTTTAGTAATTCCATACATTAAATTCCACATTATGCAGAATATCGACTTGTAAAAATCTCTTTAATGCAGAAAAATATTTTTTTAAAAAAACATTAGTATTTTTAGCAAAAATTTGCTATAATTAATATATGGACAAAAAATATAAATTAAAATTTAACAACAAAATAAACTTTACATTGTTTTTGGTTATTACAATATGCGTAATAGGCATAATCTGCGATATCGTTTTTCTGTCTATGGCAATAGAGAATCAACAGAGTTTTGTTGCTTACATTGTAAGTATGGCTCTTCTTGTAGTATTGCTTGCTTTTTTGATTTTGTTTAAAGTTGGAAGTTTTTATATTATAACAAACAATCATTTTATTATTTCAATAAGTTTTATTAAAAAGAAAATTGAATTCAATGACATTTTAAACATCAGACACGACAACATCAGCAAGCAAAGCATACTTTATTACAACACCTATCCAAAAAACGGAGACAAGCTTGTTGCAATGCTTTATTTAAATGTGAATGAAGAAAATTTGAGTAACATTGTCAAAGAACTGAAAGAAAAAAACAATATGATAATTTACGATGTTTTTAACGAGGACAAAACAAATGAAAATAACTGAAGATTTAATCATTGCAAGCAACAACAAACATAAAGTTGTTGAAATCAAGCAAATTTTAGGAGATTTTTTTAAAAATATTTATACACTTTCTGACAAAAATATCAATGTTGAAATTGAAGAAAATGGCAACACTTTTGAGGAAAACGCTTTGATTAAAGCAAAATATATTTGTGAGCTTACTGGTATAACCACTCTAAGCGACGATAGTGGTCTTGAAGTTGAGGCATTGGGAGGTGCACCAGGTGTTTATTCTGCAAGATATGCTGGCGAACCTAGCGACAGCAACAAAAACAATCAAAAGCTACTTGCAGAAATGAAAAATATCCAAAACAGAAATGCAAACTTCACAAGCGTTATTGCAATATGCTACCCTGACGGCAAAACAATAACTGCCAAAGGTGCTACATATGGCAAAATTTTAACACAAGCTGAAGGAAACAATGGTTTTGGATATGACCCACTTTTCTTTTCAAATGATTTGCAAAAAAGTTTTGGCATAGCAACTGCACAAGAAAAAAATGCAATCAGCCATCGTGGCCGTGCCCTTCAAAAAATGAAAGAAATTTTACTTTGGTTCAAGACCGCCTGATGCGATGGATGATAAATCAATCGACACATTTAATTGCCTATCAGTATCTGGTGTTTATGGAAACAGAAAAAAGACAACTTTTATATGCCAGAAAACAGGGAATCCGAGTTATAGATATAACCAGTGAAGAAACAGCGGAAGCCATTATGGAAAAGCTAAATCAACTTTCGGAACAGCATCGAATTATTATACACAAACTATTGGAAGGAGAAACACTTGCGGCCATTGGAAGGCGCTTTGGCATTAGCAGTAACGCCATTCATCAAAAATCTCATTACGCAGCCAGAATATTGCGTGGTCATGCCGCTGCCAGACTGCGGAAAAAGCATAAAGAAGCATCTTCAAGCCCCCTTATTTGCAGTGTTTTTGAATTGGGGCCAGCCACTTATAAATCAATATCCGCATTTAAGCGTGACATTTTATTTCTTTTGGAAAAATGCCATGTGCAACTATTCTATATTGCATCTGAGCACTACCATTCTGAATATATGCATATATTGGAAAGATGC
>OFGE01000621.1_pt1 | contig 38074 bp, 42 predicted proteins | sample 1521681 | NCBI WGS metagenome assembly OFGE01 (sample SAMEA3504093, study PRJEB24116) | mouse gut metagenome | biome: mouse gut; feature: mouse-associated habitat; material: faeces | place: Denmark | collected 2011
CTTTTGCAGAGCGTTTCGACTTCCTGGCACAGAAAGGGAAAAAGACAAAACGCCTGATTGAAAAAATCGTGGATGTTTCCCTGAATACAAGCTCCACCACTGCTTCCAGGACGCTGAAAGACGGGATTGCGGATGTTGGCAAAAGCACCATCTGCAGTCTCTTAAAAAAAAGATATGCCAGTTCCTGAGAAAGAAGCCGTTACAAAAGTCTGCATTGACGATTTCGCATTTCGGAAAAGAAAAACCTATGGGACTATCATGGTAGACATTGACACGCACCGGATCATTGACCTGCTGGCGTCCCGGGAAAGTACGGATGTGGCGGAATGGCTGAAAAGCTATCCGAATCTTGAAGTTGTATCCAGGGATGGCTCTGTTTCCTATAAAAGCGCCATTGAACAGGCTGGAAGCCATCTGCAGCAGGTCAGTGACCGTTTTCACCTGGTGAAGGGGCTTACGGATGCGGCAAAGAAATTTTTGTCACGTCTTCTGGCAGCAAATTTTATTCTCCCAACGGAAGCATCCCATTATGATGGAAAACCTACGGGGGATTACTGGGATAAACCAGTCAAAGAAGACGCACCTGCCGCTGAGCACAACGCAAATGTTAAAAAGAAAATGAAGACAGTGGAACAAGTACGGGAATTCGGGAAACAGGGATTGAGCAAAAGTGAGATTGCAAGGATTGTCGGAATAAACAGGGTGACGGTTGCAAAATACCTGAAAGATGATTTTAACCCTTCCAGCGCTTATTACAATACGACGAGCCCCAGTAAAATAAAGCCCTATTCTCAGGAAATAAAAAATATGCTCAGTGAGGGGAAAACTTTCAAGCAGATCAGCGCAGTGATTCGGGAAAGGGGATATGATGGCGCGGATGGAACCATTCGTATGTTTGCCACAAGGGAACGGAGGCTCATGAAGGAAGCTGCCGAACAGGGAGGAAGTGGAGAAAAGATCGAACGGAAGTGGCTGATCAGCCTTTTGTACCACCCTGTTGATGAGGTTCGTTCCCTCAGCCAGGATCAACTGGACAGGATCATAGAAGAATACCCCATCATAGGGCGTGTTTATGATGCTGTGACAGGATTCAAAGGGGCACTGTTTGGCAAAGAAGAGGCCGAGCTTGATAAATGGGCAGAAGAAACCGAAGCTCTTGAGATAGATGAACTAGAGAGTTTTATAAACGGAATCAAAAGAGATATTACCGCAGTAAAAAACGCCATTCGTCTTGATTACAATAATGGACTGGCAGAAGGAAGCGTGAACAAGCTGAAAGTTGTCAAAAGGATCATGTATGGCCGCAACAGTTTTGAGTTGCTGAAAGGGAAACTGTTGCGGCTTGAGTTAAAACGCAAAATCAACTAACTTCGGAAAGATTCAACATTATGGCTTTTTTACGGGCGTTGTTGCTGTTCACGCACCGACTATGGCAAGACCAAAATCCTTAAAACAAGAACCAAATTCTTCTACAATTTCTTCCTCATTGGAAAAACATTTTAAAGTAATTCCATTTCGAACCCCAAATGGATCATTTGTTATTTCTATCAACCCATTTTCTTTTTTTATCCCATTTTTATAGATAAAGCAGTCTGGTTTTGGAATAGAAAAAACTAATATGCCATCCTTTTTCATCACTCGGGCATATTCTTTCACATGTTTTGAAAAATCTGGATCTGCATCCAAATAATAGCAGACATTCCATGATAATACATAATCAAAATATCGCTCCTCAAAAGGCAGATCACTGTTTCTTCCTACTCGTATCGTTGCCGGAATATTTAATTTATTCATTTCCTTCTCTGCCTGCCTTACAATATCTTCCGTTATCTCAGTAGCTGCAAGTTCTTCAAAGCCTAATTGATTAAATAGAACCAAATCCCTGCCTATTCCGCAGCTAATGTCTAACAGACGCTTTCCTTTATACCCCCCCCCCGCAAGTTTTAGGTCGCAATTAGGATACTTTCCCTTAAACATGCGAATAACATACTCTGACGGAAACGGCATATCACTTTTTGCATACGCATTTGTCCATTCCTTCTTTTCATTATTTTTCATTCCAAATAACCCCCTTCATTCTGTATTATCTTGTTCTGTTACTTCTGCTCATTTCCAAAATATCCAATAAAATTTATATCACTGTAGCTATTCAAATCCTCTGGCAATCCTTGAGCAATGCTTCTCAAATGTTCTATGTTAATGCCTGTCTTATCTTCAGATGCATAAGCTTCAATCAATCCCAACGGACTCACTCCGTAATACCCTGCAACCTCATGAATATACTTCAGATAACTTGTATGAAATTCAGAAACTCCGCACATTACATCTAAAGGATTGATTCCTTTTCTGCTTACCAAAGGGTATACCAGTTTTTTACTAATTAAAAGAAGTTTCTTTATATCTATATCCAAATCATATCCCTGCTTCATTGCATTGATTGTAAATAATTCTGTCGATACATTTCCAGAGCTTCTGCCAAGTCCTTGCAGCGATGCATCAATAAAGCTTATCCCTAGCTCTGCTGCTTTTAAGCTGTTCGTCAATGCCATACCTAAATTATCATGACCATGAAAGCCCACTTTTAAATTTGTTACCTTTTTCACAGCATCATAATACGTCTCTAGCTGTTCCGGCTGCATACTGCCTGATGAATCTACTATGTATATGACATCAGCACCATAGCTTTCTGATTTTTTTACCTGTTCTGAGAATTGCTTTGGGGACACGGTATAGGATTTCATATAATTTGTCATTACTTCCAGTCCTAATTGTTTAGCCTTCAGGACATACTTTTCAGACAATTCAACTTCATTTGCATTTGTCCCTATGCGCACAAAGGAAGCTCCATATTCTTTCAAAAGCTCCAGACTTTCTATATCCGCTGTACCTGGTATACAAAACATACCATACTTTATTTTTGACAAATACGTCTGTGCATTAGCCAAATACTCTTCATCCGTATGCAATGCTATGCCATTTTGCGGACTGCTGGCTCCAAGTCCCATTCCATGACCAATTTCCAGGTATTCATATCCCAATTCCTCTAAAGAAACACCAATCAGCCTTTGCAAAGTACAGGAAATTTGAAAGTCAACTGCATAGCTCCCGTCTCTGAGCGTAACATCCATAATTTTTACTTTTTTACTCATCTTTTATTTTATTTCCTCCAACTGTCATAAATCTAGGATGTATTTTTAATTCTCTTTCAATTGCCTCACAATATTTTCTTGCATGCATGGCCAAAAGCGTTCCCTTTCCCAATTCCTCTTTTTGAAAAATCTGCTCTCTTCTGCAAAAAGCATTTACACTTGGCATATAAGGTGCGTCTTCCGGCTTATCTAGTGAATACACAAAATGTACAAAATAATCTCTTTTTTCTGCTTCCCCGTTTTTAATGATTCCATTAAAAGCTTTATTGTAACGATATTCCACAGCATTTTTGCTTTCAATATAATGAATAAATGTTGACCCCGCATCAAAATTCATACATACGATTTTTCCGTTGTTATTTACAAAGCGTTCAAAAAAACATCCTTTCCCAAAAGATTCATGGGTAGGATGTTCCGTATAATATTCGGCTCTGTTCCCTATCGCTGCAACAGAAAAGTTGGGATCCAGTGAGCGAATGGCATCTTTTTGTTCCAACACATATTGACTCAGAAGACCGCATGTTGTCTTTGTATTGTGCGGCTCAAATACTTCTCCGCGGCAAAACGAATAGGAAAATGTAGGAAATACCGCTGTTCCATTTGGCCCGATTACTTTAAAAATAGCATCTAAAAATGTCCTGCACAATTCCTCGCGTCCCGCACAGTTTTCCAGTCTTCCAAAAAAACCAATATTACTGTGAATAAATATATCTTCTCCCTGTTTTATACCTACACCCCTTAAAGCGGTCTCTATATCCGCGGCACAATAATCAAACACTATTGCAGACTCCTTTCAATAATCGCTGTCAATCCTTCAATCGTTGCAAAGCTTCTATCCTCAAATTGATCATTTGCAAACTGTATCTGATATTCCGTTTCAATATCAGATATTAATTGAATAAAAGTAAACGAATCTATGATGCCTTTTTCAAAATATGATTCAGATATTACGTTTCTGATTTCTGTCTCCTCAAATGTGGAATTTTCTGTAAACCATGTTACCAGCCAATCCATAATCTCATTCTTTTTCATATTAGTTCTCTCCTTCCATGTGTTCGATTGCAATAACGCGCGCCGGCGCCCCGTCTGCATCTCTTAATTTTAACGGCAATGCAATTAAAGTATATTTTTTATTATTTAACAGTTTATCTGTATTTGTAAGATATTCTATCAATATTACCTTATTCTTTAGCAGCAGCTTATGATTAATGGAATCTTCTATATTCCCTATATCCCTCACGCTGTCCGGCGAGGGTGTGTCCAAAGCCATCACCTTCATTCCTTTATCTATCAGATACTGAACTGCTTCCTGAGAAAAATAGGGAAAATCTTCATAATAACTATTTGTTTTCCAATATTGAAACCATCCAAATACAAATATCATTCTTTCAGTTACTGGGATATCTTCCACATCGCATAGCTCCACTTTTCTATGTTTCAATTTACCTGTAAAATTGACGATACTTACATCTCCGCATGCCTGCCCTAAATCAATTTGGTCAACGCCAAACATTCCGTTAAAAAAGTGAGCCGGCGCATCCATATGTGTTCCTGAATGGCTTCCCATATGAATACTGGCTGTATTTCTTCCTACCTTCTCCAATCTTCCCAGCTGCTCCACTTTTACATGTTCATGCCATGGAGTTCCACATGTCATGCATGCATTATCCAAGGTTAATGTCAAATCAATAATATTCATCTATCCACTCCTATTAATTCTACGATCTCTCCATGTTTTCCGCATGCAAAGCACACTTTTAACTTTCTGTTATTCACATATACATGTTCCAAATCTGTAACTTCTATTTCTCTTTTTTTCAAATGTTCAACATATTCTTCTATTTTTGCTACTATCCAAGCCATAGAACTAAAGCCTGCCATGTCTAAGCAGCCGGAATAATCTGAGTCTGCTTCTACTAAACGAACATAATGCGGCTTTTTATCCAATATAGTTTTCAAAAATAGAACCCCCCCATTTCCTCTTGAAATCCCATCTGACGGAAAAAGGATTTACTCTCTTTCTGGTCCTTTGTTCTAAATTCTATCACCCCATTTTTAAGTATATATGGAGAATCTCCCCTTACTTTGGGATAACTTGTAATTTCTATAGGAAAATTTGCTGTTTCATTTTTATTTGTTGGCTGCAGCATTGTTAAACCATGAAATTCACTTGGATACTGCATCATATTTTCTTTTATTTTCACATTTTTTATTTTCTCATGAAATTGAACTCTATAACTACCAGAGTTACAAAACTCTTTTATAACGCTTTCTTCCTCTTTCTCGCTGCACGAGTATGACAAATGATCAAACTTTATAATCATTCTGTTTATCCTCCAAGAGTCTCTTTTTCATTTCCGTCTTATCAACTTTCCCATTTAAATTTTTTGCGATACTTTTGACTCTCTTAAAATAATCTATCTTATAATTCGTTCCCAGCAAATTTGTAAGATGTGTATTTATCTGGTGTTCAAGCTTCTCATGATCAGAACTGCCTGAAACATACCAGCATATAGTCCTCTCCTCCCCATTTATTACTACACCTGATACACAGCATTCCTGTATTTCTGAATATTGATATATTTCTTTTTCTATTTGTGTTGGACTGATATTCATTCCGCCTCTTACGATTAAATCCTTCTTTCGTCCAGTAATCATTAAATAATTCTTATTCATTTCTCCAAAATCACCGGATACATAGTAATTTCCGGAAAAATATTCTTCTTCCTTCTCATTTGAATATCCTAAAAACATCCATGGTACATCAATAAAAATTTCCCCGTCATCTGCGAATTGCAGTGTTACCTCTTCTAGCAATTCACCAACTGAATTATCAACAGCCCCGACATCTATTGGCATTGTTGTTAAAAGCAATGTTTCTGACAAGCCATAACTCTGATATAACTTCACTTGATATCTTTCTTCAAAAACTGCTTTTAATTCTGCATACAATGGTGCCGTCCCTACATGAAACATTGGTTTATTGTGTGAGAAATATTCTTTGATATCCCCCTTCTTGTCGATCGTCAATAAAATGTTCAGCATCGTGGGAGAAAGCCAAAAAGTATTTACTTTATATTCTTCAACTCTTTTCCAAAAATGTACCGCGGATATTACTTGAAATCTTGGAAACAATACTACTCTGGAGTGCATGATAAAAGGCATTATAATCGTATTTAAAATCCCTGCCATATAAGTCATAGGCATGGTATGGCACATAACTGTATTTTCTCCATAACACATTTTTTTTCCAAAAGAAAGAGCGCTCCAAAATAGATTTTTTAAAGAATGTTTTACCCCTTTTGCTTTTCCTGTACTTCCTGATGTATAGGTAATCATATATACCTTTTCAAAATCAACATCTTGCCAAACAATTTCTTTATACAAGTCGTGCCGCATATCCTTTGGAAAAATTTCCTCTGATGGATATATTTGATAATCACCATTTAACTCCTTATTATCACAAATGATTGGAATTCCGGCATGGTTATTAAGAATGTCCTGTATTTCCTGTTCTCCTTTTTGAGGATCGATTGGAATAATTGTTATATTTGCAAACATAGCTGCAAAATATAGTGCAAGCAGCGGATATCCATTCTCTAATATCACTGCGAAAGAATCAGATTTTAGCTTCATCAATCGTATAGAAATATATTTTGCCAATCCAAAGCACTGTGCATATGTATATTTTTCTCCAGTTGCTGAATCCATCACAAAGCATGTATCCAGCTTTAATGAATCTAACGCTTCTACTATCTTACCTTCAATCATTCCGTCTCCTATCCAACTGTTTCAATGTTCTCTAATAAATATGCCTTTTCCAGCTGATCTGCTATATCAATCAGCTTCTTGACTGGTACTCCTATCCTGTCACTGATTTCAATCAAATCATTCCGCCCATCCGCATATGCAATAAAATTAGTCATAGCTTTTATGTCGTCGTAGCTCCCCTTTTGGCTTATGGTCGGATACAAGCCTCGTTTTCCAAGCTGTGGCTCACATAAGACTTTCATTCTATAACAGGCATTATATTCCAGAGCTGTCATAACCTGAGTCATCACTTCGTAGCTTCCCTGAAATCCTTCTGGTGTGATCAACTGCATATCGTCTGCAGACGTATGATACTCCGCATACTCTCCAAACTTTGAACGGCAGAAACACACGACCGGCAATTCTACTCCAGGTGCATTGTACTGGCGTTCATCAGATCCTCGTTGAAGAAAGGAATAGGTCGAAAACTTGTCTGTTTGATACTTTAATATATTCTTCAGAACCCGATCCGCCAGGGTATCTCCATAACGTGATTCAACAATGGAATAATCTCTGTTATCTCCCACACAGGAGAGATTAAATCCCGCAATTACATGCTCTTTCAGATACTCCAGATTGCGGCTCAGATATGTAATAGAGCCAATTGTTTCCGGAACCCAAATGCACCTGTAAGTATATTTCCGTTTCTTCCTGGAAGCGAGAAACCGTACAAGCTCTGCCAGTAAAGCCGGACCGGAACATTCATTGTTTGCCATAGAAGGATGACAGATATAAGTTGAAAGAAATACCTCCTCATCTCTTTCTCCCGGCAATATCACTTCACCATAGGTCAGGTTTCCATCAATCAGTTCACTGTCAATATACATATGGTATTTTCCCGGTTTCAAAGAATTCTTTTGGTTCTCACTCATACAAAATCCATATCGCTCTTTATAATAGGATGTCACATATGGTATTACGTCCGGCTGTTCTGGCTGTGTATAAATGTACTTCTTTAATTCATCAAGCTCTACCCATCGGTCAACACCTGTAGAATATCCCAAAACATGGAGATTGTTCTCTTTAAAATCAACAATGTGTTTTCCTGTAGGATCTTCAATGTAAGCTTCGCGAATGACCCACTCTTTCGGAACTGTCCAGTCAAATACTCTTGTTCTGGAGGGTATATTATAAATTTCAAAGTTAACGCCCCCCCCAGTTCTATTCTTGTCCCCCACATACTCTGCTAGAACAGACAATGTTTCTCTCACGCCTGCTCCTGTAATACTACGGCAAAACGGAAATATGGCTTCTGCCAAATTGTATATTTCTCGTCCTTTATTAGAATCCATTTTCTATCCTCTTGATGCGCTTAATGCAATCAGTGCTTTTGCTATTTTTTCTGCTCCATTTCCTGTCACTAATTTATTCACTTGTTCCGCCATCTGCTCTCTGAGCTGAAAATTATCCGCCAGTCTGAATACCATCTGCATTACCTGCTCTGCAAAGTTCTCATTATTCCTGCAGTCTCCTACATATAGCATAAGAGCTTGTTCACAGAATCCAAGTGCTCCTAAAATCTGATTATCTGCTAAAACATATGTAATGGTTGGAATCCCGCATGCGCAAAGTTCATACAAAGTACTGCCTGCTGCAGAAACCGCCATATCGCAACTCTGCATCAACTGTTCCATCTGCATCACATTTTGATGTAGCGTTATCCGCTCTGGAAATTCTTCCGCTATCTGTGTAAGTTTTGAAACATCCGGATTCATAGCACCTATGACAAAATGATATTTATAATGATTACCACTTTCATGGTCTGCTATATATTGTGTCAATCTCAGCGCTACGTGCTCATGGTCTGAACCTCCAGTGGAAACCAGAATATTCTCCACTCTTTTCCGCTGTTTCTTTCGTTTAAGCCCTCTGAATTCTTTTCTTAAGGGTGCATATTCCGGACCCAGTAGCAACCTTGGCAGGGTTCTGCTCTGATCATGATATAGTTGAGCATAATCTATCTTTTTTCCATAGATGTTATAGTTAACCAGCACATCTACCGGATACGCCGATACTGCCAGGTCATCCATATACACCACAAGCGAATATTTACAGATTTTCTCCAGATACTCCTCTGTTGTACAATAACTATCTACTACTACACAGGATGGTTTTTCTTTTTCCAAAAAAGGAAGAACATCATCCAGCTCTTTCTGCATATTACGAAAGTCTGTATTAAAAGAAACATGACGAAATCCTGCCTCTTCAACAACTGGCACAAATTTTTTATCCGCCATAATAAAACAACACGTTTCCCCTGCATTTCTCGCTGCTTTTGCAATTGATAAACAGCGCATTATGTGGCCGGAACCTATTATTTCATTTCCATCAGCACGAAACACTATCATAACTTTTTATTCATCCCCCACATATTGGATACTTTTTAAACTCTCTTTAAATTCAACAATTGTTAATTCATAAGTATCTATAACGCTTTTGATAATTTTACTATCCTTTAAAGAATGATAATTCCCCTTACCCAAAGCGACCTTTTTCATCTGAGGCCAGTCTTTATAATAAATAAATGCCTCTTTAAATAATTCTTTTGCCGCCTTATCAAGCTCTTCATAGCTGCTCCGCAATGTTTCCCCCGGTTTTTTCCCTACCAGCTTCTGTGCTATAATGCTGCCTTTGTCCAAGGAAGTATCCATATAGTGCAGTGTCACCCCTCTTGGCGTATCATCCACAATACTCCAGATATTCGGATCTGCCCCGCGGTTCCATGGCAGATAGGCATTATGAATGTTAACTACATTTTGGTTTAATAACAGTAAAATCTCTTCTGTTAAAATATATCTGTACGTATAGCTGACTGCTAAATCAAATTTTTGCTCCCTGCACCATTGCACCCTTAATTTTTCTGAACTGCAAATAGTTTCATGACCTTGTTCTTTTATCCATTCAAAGAGCTCGACTGCACACTCATTGTTATACAAACAAAGAATTTTCATACCGCCACCTGGTGCATGGCTACGCCAGAGATATTGCTCTTTATTTTATTTGTCCAATACCCCCCCCCCGGAATCTGCTCTATTTCTCCTACTACCTCTCGCAAAAGTTCGAAGGCCTCGGCGAAAGCAAATCCCACATTTGAGCCTCTGTATTTTCCCAAAGCCCGAAGCGCCTCCGCGCTTCTTGGATGTGGTGATTTTGCACTTTCACTTCTATAGCAGGCCATCCCTCTAATCTTCGCTTCCAGTGTACCGCTTACATCAAAAAACACATTGGGTCTGAACGGCTCCATATACCGAAAATTCCATTCCGTGGAGGATGGTGTCTCAAATGCATAAATCCGCTTAACTCGATATGCTCCCACAGGCCTGCAAGCTGTTAAAACTGCTTCACAGGTTTTTTGATGATCAACATTCAGATCTCCATGATGATGTGTAAAAACTGTATCCGGCTTATATTTTTGGATATAACCCTCCACTGTCTTTACAAGCTCCAACAAATCCACTTCGTCCATACGGTTATCCGGAAAGCCACAAAATTCAATGCTTTTATAGCCCGCTTCCCTAGACGCTGCAAAAGCATCTTGCTGCAATTGTATTAGCTCATTTTTCCCAGTTTCATTCCGGTTACTTTTCCGTGAAGTCAGACCTTCTGCCAGGATCAGCGCACGAGCACATATCCCTTTATCTGCTAATAAACGAATTGTTCCACCAACACCCAGCAATTCATCGTCCGGATGAGCCGCAACAACAAGAACATTTTCCATCACTTTCCCCTCCTGAACTCTGCCTCTGCATATACCACATCATCTATCAGCCTTGCATTTCTGTAATATACTTTTCCACTTTGGCATTTTGTATATGCCGGCGGATACCCCTCTCCATCCAGCATCCGTATATAATCATATATCTGTCTTTGTGATAACCCTTCTGGTATCTCGCTTTCTTCAGGGCGCCTGCGTGGAAATACAACTGCCTGTCCCTGCTGCGGCTTTAATGTAATATTTCCTGTAATAAATTGTGGAATCATCCTGCTAAATACCGCTTCGGATATTTTTTCGAAAATTTCATCCGCATTTCCTATACTTATATCTATGGGTTCTTTAAAATATATATCCCCTGTATCCAATCCGCCATCAACCTTGATAGCAGTTATTTTTGTGCGATAAATTCCCCGTACAATCAGATTCTGCAGTGGGCTTCCACCTCTTCCGAAAGGTAAATCCGTCATATGAAAAACCACACAGTTAAAATGTTCATAAACCTCTTCTGGTATTATCCATGACCAATGCGGAAAAAAAATAAATTCCGGCTTGATATCGGAAAGATTTTTATATATTAATTCTTCTTTCTTAGTCACTATCCGGAAATTATGATTCGGAAATTGTTCCTCCAATTTTCTACAGTTATCCATATTCCATGATTTTATCGTTGCAATTATATAATTTGCCATCAATTCTTCTCCAAATTCAGTTCAGCGCTAAATGTGATAACCTTCCGATCTGCATTTTGTCATATCATACTCATACTGGCTATATGTTTCGGAAAACCCATTTTTTCTAAAACAACATATGGATGCTGCATTAGATGTTTTCACTTTTGCCACCAATTTTCTTATTGAAGTATATTCGTTAGAGACTATTTTCTGAAGAAGATATATGAGTTCTTTTCCATACCCCATACCCCGCTTTTCAGATGCTATACTATAATCTATCTCAGCTTCATCCATATGAATAGACAGCCTTGCCTGACCAATCGGCTCGCTTCCTGAATACATAATAAATTGTATCTGTTTACTATCATCCAAAAGCTCTTTAAACCATTTTTTATGTTCCTCATAAGAAATCTGTTCCGTATTGAAAGCATTCTGCCTTACAAGCTCATTATTCGCCCATTCAAACAGCATATCCAAATCTGTCATATCTGCTTTTCTTAGAAAAAGTTTTTGTTTCGGCATTTTAACCTTATTCTCCCAACCGTTTTTATATATCCGTATTTTTAATCGGTTCTCCTCTATGGATACATCTTGGGCTTTCCTTTCCCAGCAGTTCTTTTAAATGTTTTGGTGCCACGCCATATCCTGGGCGAATCACACGCAAATTATCATCTGTAAATAACTCCCCTTCTTTTATATCCTTTACCGCAAAAACACTTCTTCGAAAGACTGTTGAATTCTTCTCTTTCTCTGTTAGTTTATATCCTGACTTCCTCAGAAGCAGTTTTGCATTCCGTACATCCAATACCATCTGTGCAAAGTCATCTATCTGCATGCTAAACCTGCTGTCCGGACTCTCTACTCCAGGCAAACATACATGCTTTTCTATTACACATGCTCCCAAAGAAACGCCGACTATAGCTCCCAAGCTCCCCTCACTGTGATCCGAAAGCCCTATTGGCACCTGAAATCTTTGCCTCATATCCGGAATATCTGCCAGATGCATGTCTGCCCAGTCTGCCGGATATTCACTGCAGCACTTTAACAGGATGATCTGTTCATTTCCCATTCTATGGCAGGCATCAACTGCATCCTGTATCTCTTCTATACTCCCCATACCACATGAAATGATCATAGGTTTTCCTTTTGAGGCTGTATACTCAATCAGTGGGATATCCACCAGCTCAAAGCTGGCTATTTTGTAAGCTTCTGTTTGTATATCTTCCAAAAAGTCTACTGCTGTATAGTCAAACGGTGTGGACAAAAAATCCACACCGTTTTTTTCACACTCCTCTTTGATACGTTCCTGCCATTCCCAGGGTGTCCCTGCTTCTGTGTATAAATCATAAAGTTTATATCCGTCCCACAGCCCGCCATGAATACGGAAATATTTATTGTCGCAGTCAATTGTCATGGTTTCTGCTGTATAAGTCTGGATTTTTACGCAGTCTGCACCGGCTTGCGCTGACTGTCTGACAAGCTCCAGCGCATTTTCAAGACTTCCTCCATGATTAGCACTCACTTCTGCAATAACATAAACTTTGTCTTTATTTATTTTTTTAAATAAATGGAACATTTTTATCCCTCATTTTCTGTGCCGTCAGTCTATATTTCAATAATGCCTCTGTTTTGCAAAAATAGAACTGCCACCTTCGCCTTTTTTATCATTCTACATTCCTATCATTAAACATGTCTATTTCTCGGCTTTCTTGAGTAAAAACCATGTAATATCATCCTGCGGAAAATTATTATCCCTGTGATATACAAATCCATAATCAACCAGCTCTAAATCCGTAAACTTATCCATCATTTCACCTGCAAAATCTCTCTTAAATAATCTGTTTTCATACCCACGATAGTTAATTTCAACAGGTGTCGGATTGTAATACTCCGCTATACAGATATATTTCTTTGAACATTTATAAAGCCTTTCATAAACATGCTTTAATTCTTCTGGATTAATATGAATCAAAACCCCTTTAATTAAAGCCATATCGAACTGCTCTTTAACCGCTTCTGCATCAAAGTCCAAAATGGATCCTTCATATATATTTTCATGCGGAAGAAACTGTTTTAACACATCCAAAGCTTTTATATTAATCTCAATCGCTGAACATTCTACAGAGGGAATCAGCATTTTTATCGCACGCAGATTTATGCCAATATTAGATCCGAATTCAATTACACGTTTTACCCCCCCCCGTTCTGGACAATACTGTGGAAAATAGTGCTGTGTTTGAGCCAAGCATGGTTTGCTCACTATTTCTCCCTACATACTCGTCTCCAAATTTTCCACTCCAAAAATTTTCCTGTTCTGTCTTATACATATTTTTCTTTCCTTTCTGCTATTAATTTTAAATTTTAAAATCCTTCTTGATAATTTTATGAACCATCAAACTGTATTTCATTTCTGCTATTTGCCAGTCTGATGGGCTGTCTATATCCTGCACCTCCTCATCTGGCACAATCATTGGCACTATATTTGGCGTAACTAGCGAACTATATTTCAATAATGCCTCTGTTCTGCAAAAATAAAATTGTCCGCAGTCATGATAGATTGGTTCCAAATCCTGGCTTCTGGCTGTCTCAAATTCCGGATATTGATACCCTGCCCTATTGTCTTTAATTAGTAGCCCTCTCTGTGGTGGAAAATTAAATCTCACAACCGGCATTAAAGAATCGGCCTTCTCATGTTCTAATAAACTTTCTGCCTGTCTCAATTTTTCCGCTGTTATAAATGGAGCTGTCGGATAGATACAGCAGAGCAAATCAAACTGTTTTCCTCTAGCTGTATAATCAGCAAGCACTTCTTTCAACACGTCTGCAGTAACTGCCCAGTCATTACTCGTAGCTTCACTTCGCATAAACGGCACATCCGCACCATAATGCTTTGCAATCATCGCTATTTCTTCGCTGTCCGTAGATACCATAACCTCATCAAAGATGCTGCTTTTCAAAGCCGCTTCTATGCTGTATGCTATAATTGGTTTTCCACAGAATTCTTTAATATTTTTCTTAGGAATCCTCTTTGAGCCACCTCGAGCTGTTATAATCGCTATTTTCTTCATTTATTTCTACTTTCTATAATTTTCAACAAAATTTCGCCCTACAAAACTTTTAGAATCTGTAATTAGAATGTTCAATAAATACTACTTTTAATCTTTTACGCCAAATATTTTATTGCTTTTTTCTCTAATATTGTTGAACAAAATGCCATTAGAATTACTACTGGCCATACACATATCATTCCGCTTATATTGTCAAATCCCATTTTTAAAAATACATATATTATTGGCATATGATATAAAAATATTCCATATGAAATATCATAATTAAATCGTATCTTTCCAAATCCATATGCCATTCCTATCACTAGTGAAGGGGTGGCAATACTCACAAAAACATTATGCATCATACCTATACGTGGTAAAATATTTATATACCTGTTGATACAATACCAAATAAACCATAGAGTACCATAACTAAAAAGCATTCTTTTGGAAGGTAAAGAACATAAAAACTTGTTCCTGTAAAAATAAAAAAAACTGCCTAACAAAAATTCATACATAAAAAACTCTATACTTGAATCCTTAAAAAACAAACGTATATAACGATATTGATGCATCATCTCTATTATTTGTGCATCAAAACAAGCAAATATCCAAAAAGCCACAATTAAACAAATATTCTTTATCATAGACATTTTTTTCATGCATTTATATATAAAGGGAACTAAAAAATAAAATATTAACTCACATTTTAATGTCCAAAAAACACCATTGCTGTACCCATTCCCAAATGCCCCCCCCCGAGGATACAACCAATCTGTAGCAAAATATTTAAAATAAGATATCTGAAAAATATTAATTCCTTCCATCAAATTCAGTATTGATACGAACAAAAAACAAAGCAAAAAGCCCGGATAAATTCGAATTATCCTTTTCCACCAAAAATGCCAAACAGATTCCCCCTTAAACAAACAACGTTCGTATGAACTCATAACAAGAAAACCACTAATTGTAAAAAAGATTATAACACCAATAGAACCATCACATAAAAAAAACAACCATTTAGGCTTTACAATATTAAAGTGTCTAAAAGAATGAGATAACATTACCATCACAGCTGCAATTATTCTTAATAAATCAAAACAATTATCGGTAAAATTTTTCTCTGTCATAATCTCTCTCTTTCCATGATTATAGTACCAATACATTAGTTCAAATATTTTTTTCATAATTAACATTTTTATCAAATATATTTTTCCCTTTGAGCCCCTAATATCTATAATTCTTGATTACCTTTGTAACTGCATGTATTACATCTTCCACATCCTGATCCGTCATTCTAGGATAAAGCGGAATACTAAGTATTCCCCTGTAAATTTTTTCTGCATTAGGACATAAACCATTCTTATATCCAAGGTTCTTGTAATAAGGAAACCAATAAACGGGCATATAGTGAACCTGACACTGCACATTTTCTGCTGACATCGCATCAAAAAACTGACGCCTTGTACACGTCAGTTTTTCAAGATCCAATTGGATAATATACAAATGCCTACAAGTATCTGATTCTGGTATTTCTTTCTGGAGAATTATTTCCGGAAACTTACAAAAGGCCTCATTATATCTCCTTACAATATCCCTCCTTCTTTCCGCAAACCGGTCCAACTTTTTTAACTGGCTTAACAGTAAAGCTGCCTGAAAGTCTGTTATCCGGTAATTATAACCTAGGAATACCTGTTCATAGTACCAAGGACCTTCATGGGATACTTCCTCCATTTGTTCTATTTCATGAGTAATCCCATGTGTATGAGCAAGGACTAACTTTTGGTAAAACTTCTTTTCATTCGTCATAACTGCTCCTCCTTCTCCTGAGGTAATGGTTTTTACTGGATGAAAGGAAAAACATGTCATATCTGCTAAACTCCCTACTTGCTTTTTATTATACTTGGTTCCTATAGAATGCGCAGCATCTTCAATAAATACGAGATTATACTTATCACATATCTCCCTAATCTCTTTAATTCTTACAGCCTGCCCTGTAAAATCTACTGCAACTACAGCTTTTGTCTTTTCTGTAATATGTGCCTCTATGCTTTTCGGAGATATATTATATGTGTCAAGCTCCACATCAGCAAATACCGGCCTTGCCCCGCAATACAATGCACAATTCGCACTCGCTGCAAAAGTCAATGGTGTAGTAATCACTTCATCTCCTGGCCCGATACCTGCTGCCAAGCACGCACAGTGGAGGGCTGCCGTCCCATTAGAAACTGCCACTGCATAACCGGCTCCTGTATAATCTACAAGTGCCTTTTCTAGTTCTTCCACTTTAGGGCCACATGTAATAAACTCACTTACTAACACTTTATTAACCGCTTTCACATCATCATCTTCTATCCACTGTCCTCCATAATATATCCTATCTTTTCTTACTGGCATTCCGCCTTTTATCGCCAATTTATCTGTTATTATTTTAGTGGTGTCTCTTTTTTGTGCCATCTATAATGCCTCTCCTAATATCAAATTTTAAATACTTATCTTAACCTGTTTGCATACTGCTTTAACAATATTTATTTCAAAGGGTATCAAAAAATAATGTGTTGCTGCCATTAAAATAATAGTATAAATATACGCCGTCAACGGTGTACCAACATCTACTTCATTTCCAATTAATAAAATTATCAGAATTTTTAAAATCTCTTTAATCACCATCTCATTCCCACACAAATATAAAGATTCCTGGCCTAAAATATTAAATATTTGAACCTTCTCTAATATATATGAAATAATTAGAATAAACCAACTCAAAGCAATGGGACTTATAATGTTAAAATATAAATATCCAATTCCCCAAACATCCCCTAATGTTGAAAAAATATCCCTAACAAAGAAATTCAATACCGCAAATATAAACGCAATTATCCCAGTTACCCCTATTACAAACCTCTTTTTAAAACTATTATATTTAAATAACTCTTTTATACAAGGCATAGATATATATCCCATAGCAAAAAAAATAATGTATTTTAAAGCGCTATCGACATTATATGGATATAATGGTGGCTTAAGCACCTTTACTGCAAAAATATTTAACAGTAGGCAAATCCCTATAACCAGAGATTCAACTCCCATCCTCTTTATTATCCAAAATATGAATTCTATTATAAATAAACAAGTTAAAAACCAAAGAGAACTTGCAACAAATTGATTTCTAATGCCCCCCCAACATATCTATCACCAATTTTTTTGCTGTCCGAATATCTAAATCTCTTTCAATAACATATATAAAAATAGATAGTATTGAAAATACATAAAAAGGTACCAATAACATTTTAGTTTTTTTAGCAAAAAGCTTACAACATCTTTTTCTTCTCCTCTTTCTCTTTCTACACACCCTGAAAGGAAAAAAAGAGTGGTACATGGTATAAAAATACGAACATATAAGCCTTTCCAGCCTTCTCTCCAAAATGACCAAGATATATGGCAAATATACCTAAGCATTTCGCAACATCTATCCACCCTACTCTCTGCTTCATATTTTAATCTCCATAACTATAACAAACTTTTAGCTATCCGCTTTTCAACTTCATGTACTTCATTTTGGGGAGAATAATTTTTCTTTTCAATAGTAAGGACTTGTAAAGCATACTCTCCTCTCTTTTTCAATTTAGGGCTTATCTTCCCAATAATACATGCAAAACCAGAATATCGCATTAAAGTCCCAAGCAGAATATGACATTTATTAATTATTATCCTTCTTATCCTCTCTCCTCCTAGTAGAGGTTGCTGACACGGATAATTTTTAATTTTAAACCTATCATCCTTATATATTTTTTCACATATATCACATATTTTTATATAACTTGGTATAGCATCATCAATTGAATAATATTCCTCTATTTTCTCAGGTGCTATGGGAAAAGATTTCGCTTTCCCAACAAAATCCTCTTTAAATTCTTCGAATGTAGAAATCGCCTGGCATCCATCATATAAAGACATATCCAATTCTTCTGGTATAGGATACGGTCGAAGGATTACACAATTCTTCTTTGCAGCATATATTTGCGCAATAGAAGTACTATTTTGCGTGTAAATTTTATCCGCAATTAATATCCATTGCTGCACAGATTCTTCCTGAATAATAACAAAATTCGGATTCTCTTTTGCTGCACGCAAAACCGCAATACTATTAATCTCAGACGGGTGCGGCCTATATATATAAATAATATCCGGATGATTGACAAGTTCCTTTTTTATCCACTCTAAAATTTTGCCCTGTGACTCTATTTGCATCCTTTGTATCAATAGAGGATCTTTATATGTTTTTTTTATCACATCACTTAACAAATACTCTCTTGGAAGTGCAACCATTGAAAATGAAGAAATAAAAATATATATTCTCTTTCCCTTTATAACAGGATATTTCCTTGTTAATTCATTTCTACTCATATAATATTCTGAAAGTTCTGGGCGGAAAAAATCTAATGCCATATGTCCAGTAATTTCAATATGATCTTCCGGGATCCCTTGCGATTCCAGCAGATATTTTAAATTGTTTTTCCCCCAAGATATATGCATAGCCTTTTGAGCCATTCCACCTGTCTGCGGATTCTTTACAAAATTTAATTCTCGTTTTTTGGGATACACTTGTTCCCATTGCAGGTTAATAACCTTTCGCATTTTATAAACATGCGAGGCAATAAAATTAAATGTTTTATCATCATAAAGCGCAAAAGCAATGACAACCTTTGCATCAACTGGCCATTGATAGTGATAAATAGCATGCCAGGTTTCTATCATAGAAACAGAATAGCCTCTTTTCCTTAACTCATGTGCAAGAAGACATATATTTTCCAATTCCCTATTTTTGTTTTCATATACAAAAAGAAAATCCACTTTTTTTAATTTGCATTTTTTCATCTTTAATTTGCTCCTCTCTTTAATACCAATTCCATCTTTACTTTCAGCATCCGCAATATTCGTAATAATTGTACTCTATATATAAGTAATAATGAAATAAATACTACAACTTGAGCTATATATCCATGTCCCTTTATATGTTCAAAAATAACTTGTATGATTAAAATAATATAAGCTAATATATCATTCCAAGTATTCAGTTTCCATTTAATATACTTTTTAACACAATACATTCGTATTAAAAAAATAACAAAAAAAGAAACTGCAGTTGCCACTGCTGCTCCTTGTATTCCCCAAACAGGTATCATAATTACATTTAAAATAGTATTAATCACTGCAGCCACCACTGTGGAAATGGCATAAATACGATTATCTTTAACAGCAGAAAACACACTCCCCACAAAACTACTCATCCCGCTAAATATTCCTGATACTAGTAAAACCGATGTACATTTCCATGCTTCAAAAAAATCTTTTGCAAATAAAACTTTTGACAATGGGACATTAATCAAAATCAACCCAGAACTTATAAACACCAGTAAAGCATTTAATGTTGAATATGTTATTCCAAAAAAACCATCCGTATCTTCTTCATCATATTCTCTAATTGCTGAAAGCACCCATGCCTGCATAAAAATTGTCAAACAGGTGCTAAGTATTGTAGGGACTTTCATTGCTACTGCATAAACCCCATTCTGACCGTTTCCAAGAAATGCACTGATAAAATATCTGTCTAAGCTTGTGTTTATCCACCATGCTACCCCATTAAAAATTAAAGGAATTCCATATTTTATCATTTCATTCTGAGTCTCTTTATCGCATAAATATCTTTTATACTGGAACACTGGAGGGTTTATTACAATAATGCAATAAAGACATGAAAATAGTTGTCCCATTACTGTTGATAAAAGATATCCTATTATCCCAATACGAAAAACCGCTAGAAACAGAATATTACTAATTATCGTTACTGTTGATACAAGTATCCCTGAAATCACAACCTGCGTCACTTTATCAATCGCTCTTAAATAGTTGTTTAAAATCTCATTTAGCGCTGTACATGCAAATGATAAAAATAAAAACAGATAACAATAGGGCTCCCAATCAAATAATTGTAGACAAAAACATCCAAAAATCACTAAGGCTAATAACAGGCTACCTTTTGCATATATTTGTAATCCCCCAAATAATATGCTCTCTTTTTCTTCCCATTTATCCATTGCAAATCTCAAAACGGAAGATGTTATATTCAAAGTGAAAATAAAAATCAATAATGTTGTTGTGGTAGATATTAAATCTGCTGTGCCATAGTCTTCTGTTGTCAGTAAATGTGTATATAACGGAACAAGGAAAAAAGATATTATCTTGGTTCCAAAAGAACTAATTGTAAATAATAATATATTCCTAAATAAATAAGTGTATTTTCTTTGTTTGTCCCCCATTCTGTCTATACTCTCACTTTCATAGTCCTTCTTTATAACTAGTACAATAAATAATAAATAAATTTGAGATAATATTTGCCTATCATATCATACTTTTAGCAGGATTCCCAATAACTATATCATTTTTATTCACAGGTTTAACAACTGTTGCACCCATACCGATTACGCTGCCATCTCCTATTAATATTCTGTTTCGTATACAAGAGTTAAATCCTACAGAAACGTTTTCTTCAGTCTCCACATAGCCGCCAACAATACCGCCAGCAGAAATCTCAGTATTCTTTCCGATATGCGCATCATGTCCAACATATGCCAAGGCATCTATCTTAACATAATCACCAATATATGTAGCATCAGCCGTTCCTCGTGCTACACATGCATTGACTCCAATTTCTACATTCTTACCAATCTTTACCTTTCCTACTGAACGAATACGATACCAGTTATTACTATCATCCTTTGTAAGAGTAAATCCCTCACTTCCTATAATTGCGCCTTCCCTTAAGATAAACCCCTCATCAATAATTGCATTTTTTATTACTGAATTAGCAAATATCTCTGAACCGGAACCAATTACTACGTCATGGCCAATGATACATCCTACATCTATAAAAACATCCTTTCCCAATTTAACATTTTCTCCAATATAGGCCCCTCCTACATTACAATATTTACGATGTTTTGCCTCATTACACTCTTTCCTATAATATTCATTTACAAAATCTGCATAATCCTTTTGGGGGCGGCTAGTCCGAATAAAGTTATGTTTACAGTTCAAATCTTCTGGTACTAAAATTTTATTATCAATAAACACAAGACATTTATTTACGCTATACAAATTCGGCAACAAGTACTCAACTTTTTTTGCAATAAACATTGCAGTATTTGATCTTGGCCTTCCAACATATGAAACTCCTATAATACCATCCTGCATCTTTTTATTCCCTTAATAGCACATATTATTTTACTATATAATTTAATATATCTTTTGATATAAACTGACATGTACAATCACTGTAAAGCTTTTCAATCTCTTTATGCGCAACTACTTTCTTATATGTATCCTTCGTAAACTTTACTACTGAATCAATCATTTCTTCGGTTATTCTACTTTCACAGATGTTTAAGCAAAGAGGATATTTATTTGTATATTCTAAAGATGGACATTCTGCAATTTTAGAGATATTGAGTAATGGTTTTCCTGTATTAATATATTCAAGCAATTTTGATGGAAGCAAATTTGAAACGCTATTATTAAGATTAACTAATATATCGGCATTGTCTAATGCCCTTTCTGCCATATCTGAATTTACCCATCCAAAACAAACCAAACGCTTTCCAAGTATCACTTTATATTTGTCAACTATTTCTTCCGAACCGCCGCCATAGATATATAAATAATAATTAGAAGGCAGCTTACTAAAAAGCTGCAACATAAATTCAGGATTTCTAATATTGTTATAAAATTGCCCAATATACGCAAACACTATTTCATTTTTTTCAGATTTTGGTTTTATCATTAAAGACTCTTGACCGACTGCAATTTTAGGAAGATGAAATGCGTATGCCTTCTTTAATAAATTCCTATTTAAATAGTCAATATCCCGCCATACAAAATCAAGTGCAAAAACCTTTTCCATCCGGCGAAATACTTTTTTTTCCCAAATCTTTCTTATTATTTTTAAATAATTTGGCAGAGCAGAATTATTTGTATACGGATCCAGCATTATCCAATATTTATATGCTCTGATTTTCGCAGATGAAAGTGCCATAGCTATATAAAAAGGTTCTGTAACTGCAACAACTGCATCAATTCTATTCTCAAAACAAACTTTTTTTATATTTGTTTTATACCTTTTTCGTATTGCACTGGATGCAAAAAATTTTTTGTCCATCATCTTTAAAAAGATCATTGGATTAAAAATCATCAATTGAATTTTCTTTAAATTTCTTAATTTATTCCATTCGTTGTTTTTTATAAATAAGGTTAAATCGTAATCTTCTTGAGCTACAAACGTAAATATCTCATCTACATATTTTTCTTTTTCATGATCAACCTGTCGCTCATTATCGATTCTCGTCAGACAATAAATACGATTTCCATGTGTAGACCACTCTTCTGCTAGTTCCAGTGCAATTTTAACATTTGCACCACACTTTCCTGATAAATTATCTAATACAAGCAAAATGTCCATATAATCCCACTTTTATAATTATTTCTACATTGTCATATAAAGATTTTCCAGTTGTTTTGCAATTCTTATATCATGGAATTTTTCCCTTGCAACCTTTGATATTTTTTCCGAATCATATCTTTTAATATGTTCAATCATTTTTTTCATAGCTAAAAATAGTTCTTCTCTATTATCTATTTCAACCAAAAGTCCATTGCTTTCATCAACAAAATCTTCTGGCCCGCCGCATCTTGTAGCGATAACCGGCAATCCAGAAGCCAATGCTTCTATATACACTACACCAAAAGTCTCCAAGGCCGATGGCAGTACAAAGCAATCGGCCTGATCAAAAATTTGTTTGATAATCCTTCGCTCTTGTTGGCCCTTCAAAATAACTTTATCCTTAATTTTATATTGTGCAACCTTTTCCATAATATGATCTTTTTCTGGCCCGTCACCAACAATAATCAATTGGACATTAGTAAAAATTTTCACAATATCAGCAAATACATCTATTAAAAATAAAATCCTTTTTAATAAATCTAACCTTGCCACTGAAACAAAAGTAAACCCTTCAGTTTTTCTCTTCTCATCATTAAACTGAAACTCTGTAACATCTACAATGTTAGGAACAACTTCAGCATGTACGCCAAATATATGAAAAATTTGTCCGGCTAATGCATTACTTACACAAATGAGCTTATCTACTTCCCTGTAAGTGATGCGTCCCATCTTGTAAGATGTTTTATTAATCAGTCTTTCTGTGACGCCCGAAGAATGTTCTGTAATTACAATTGGTATACCTGTCTTCTTTAATTCTTTAACTGTATAATATCCCTTATCAAGAAAATGAGCATGTATAATATCTGGAGTTCCATGTTTCTTTACCAAAATTGAGTATTGTTTTCTCAATAATGTCCTAAATATAACTTCTTGTATCCATTGAGGAGCTCTTCCGCACGGAAAATTAGTATTATGAATTAAAACTCCTTCTTTTTCTATTTCATATGTGCCTAACCTTCTTATCCTCCTAATAGAGCGTATATCTATGGACAAAAAATAAACTTCATGGCCAATTTTTGCTAACGCCTTTGCTTGATCAAATTCAAATATACCATTTAAAATATATCTGTCTGTTGGATAACCGCCGGCTATTATCAATATCCTCATTTAATCCCCTTTTATCCATTCTCCTGCGTCATAAAGTTTCTATATTGTCTCTACAAGTAATGTTTTTCATGACATTTTTTGTATCAAATATAACCAATGCATGGCGCTGAATTAACTCATAATCCACATTAGTATGAGCTGCAGTGATTACCACCAGATCATAGGCTTTTAATATATCACCTGTCAGCTCTGGAATCCCTTTATGAATAGTACCATGTCTCTTATATTGAGGGATCCAAGGATCATAAAAGTCAACCTTTGACTGAAACTTCACAAACTCATCAATGACAGCAAGAGCCGGACTTTCCCGGTAGTCATCAATGTCCTGTTTATAGGCTACTCCTATTACCAACACTTTTGCACCATTCAATGCCTTTTTAAAACGATTCAGAATCTTTCCTGCACGTTCTACACAGTATTCTGGCATCCGATCATTGATCATCATGGAACTCTCTATCATAGACGTATGAAAACCATACTCTCTGGCTTTCCACGAAAGATAATAGGGATCTAATGGAATACAGTGTCCTCCAAGGCCTGGTCCCGGATAAAACGCCTGGAAACCATAAGGCTTAGATTTAGCTGCCTCAATTACTTCCCAAATACTAATTCCCATACGATTGCAAAGTATAGCTAGTTCATTCACCAAGCCAATATTAACATTTCGATATGTGTTTTCCAGAATTTTTTCCATCTCTGCTATAGCTGGAGATGATACCTCAAACACATCTCCCTCCAATACTGCCCGATACATCGCAGCTATAACCTCTGTGGCATCTTTTCCAATACCCCCTACTACTTTAGGTGTGTTTTTTGTCTTGTAAATTACATTTCCCGGATCTACCCGTTCCGGCGAAAAACCCAAGTAAAAATCCTTGCCGCATTTAAGCCCAGAACCCTTTTCCAGAATCGTTTTTACCAGTTCTTCCGTGGTTCCCGGATAGGTAGTAGACTCCAACACAACTATGGTTTCTTTTGTAAGGTATCTGGCAATTTCTTCCGTGGAGGATTTTACATAACTGATATCCGGCTGCTGATGTTTGTCCAAGGGCGTTGGAACACAAATAGCAATAAAATCCACCTCTTTGACAAAAGAAAAATTAGTTGTTGCAGTTAACATTCCTGCTTCAACTAATTTCCTTAAATCACTATCTACCACATCACCAATATAATTATGGCCTTTGTTCACCAACCCTACCTTTTCTGACTGAACATCAAAACCAATGGTCTTAAATCCCGCTTTTGCCTTCTCTACTGCCAGAGGTAAACCAACATAACCCAACCCCACAACGCCAACTTCTATTTCTTTGCTTTTTATTTTTTTTAATAATTTATTCTTCATTTTCCTATATCCATTAAAATATATTAGCTTAAATTCTTCTTTCTAAACCAAAATCCATTTCCAATATTCCATGTAAAAATATACCTCAATCATATAAGCGACTTGCTAATTTTCTATAATCAAAAAACTCTTTAGCAACTCTCCCTGCTTCTTCTTCCATATCAAGTAATTTTTTTCTGTTGCTATACAATTCTAAAATATATCCTGCAACTTGTTCGATGTCCTCTATAATATATCCATTCTTTTTTACAAAAAGTCCATAATCCTTTTTTCCTGCTACAATTACCGGGGTACCACATGATATAGCATTTTGTGTTGTATGTGAAGCCCCTCCTGGTTGAACATATACATCAGATGCTGCCAGTAATGTCCTCAATTCTTCTTGTTGCAGAAACCCTTCATATTTTATCTTGCTAGAAGCCGCTATTAATTCCATTGCCTTTTCCTTTATATCATCATAAAAACTCCCTGCAATATAAAAATATATGTCATGACTTTTAACAAGTTCCTTCATGACTTTAAGCAATTCAATTGTCCGTTTCTTTTTATCCATTTTCCCAGAATGTGATACAATAACGGCACTCTCAGATATACCATGCTTTAATCTAAACTCTTTTCTTATTTTTTGCTTTTCATCCTTATCCATTATAATTGATGGCAATGAATTTAACTCCAAAATATTTATTGGAAGGACATATTGTTTTAGCAAAAATTCTCTAGCTGAATCATTAACAAAAAAAACTTTTTCAAGATATCTTATACCCTTTTTTACCCAATTTCTATATATAATTCCATGCAAAATCTGTTTTGAAAAAAATGTGTTTGCACTATTTACAAATGTAGCGCTAGAGTCTCCATATATTTTACAATTTGGCAGTTGCTTTTTTATTTCTCCTAACCTAGCAATCCCTTCCTGGTAAATATTATGAAATAAAATAACATCCGGCCGTAAAGAAACTACTATGTCAACAAACTCTTCTACAATTCGAAGCTTCATAGTAATTCTGCGTCCACCGATTTTTTTTAAATTAACCCTAACTAGTCTTGCTCCATTTTCTAAAATTCTGTCACAAGTACCCACTTCCACTATATTATTTTGCTCCCATTTTGTCGTATCAGCTAATATGATAGGCTTATGTCCATCAAGAAGATTTGCCTCAATAAAATAGTTTTCTTTATAGTACATTGTCTCGGTAAATGGGTTTCCAATACAAATGTGTAATATTCTCATATTCTTTCACTGCCTTTGCAAAAATCGAATATAAATTCTGCCTAATATCCTATTTCCAATAAATACATTCTCTAGTTTTGTTGGGACTCCGCCAAATCCAGCCTTAAAGCGATCTATTCCGTTATAATTTTCAGGCTCTCCATTTGAAACATTTCCCCAATCATAATAATTTACGCTTTTTTCCATAAACGATTGCATATCATGCCAATGCAAAAGCTTATTCATCCGTCCCGCCATAGCCTTATCAATTTCAGAATCTCGAAAATCCGATGCTGAAAAACATAGTGTAGTATTTTCATCGTCAAAAACATATAAATGGTATACTACTGCTTTATCCTTCCTTGCCCTTGTCAGTAAAATACAATTATTTTCTATATATCCTAGTATTTTGTTTCTATCATAAGCATTTTTAACATCCTCATTGCCAAGTTGTTCAGAGAATATTTTATATGTCAACTCAAACTCTTCCAGAACCATTGGAGATGCTTTTATCGCCTCTGCATCAAATTCTGTAATCTTGACATCTTCTTTCAAAGCCCTGCGGATTTCATACCTGTAATTTTTATTTAATTTTGACCACAAGATTTCTTCCCCCTGCGACAAATCACTTATTAAAGTGTTCACCTGCTCCTTTTTTTGAGGCAATACGATTTCATCTGCCTCACCTTCGGTAACTCTTAGCAAGCGTACCAGATGCGCTGTTGAGTCTATTGGTAATCCGCTATGCCAATACCATATTCTTTCAATTGGAAATCCAAATTTAAAACCCCTTATTACAATCATTCTGTTCTTTTACCTTATTCTCAAAATAAAAAAAGATGTGCTCTTTAATATAGATATTATCCAAGCAGCCATCTTTACTTTCTTACTACTGTATCCCTTTAATTCTTTTATATACTTTTGATAATTTAATGCCGTTAACAACTCTCTATAAGTATGAAAATCCATATATTTTGACGCTGAATGCATTACTCCGAGTACCCATCGTGGAAAAATATATTTCTGTTCATTAAATAATACCTCTGTTGTCATTTTATTTTCAAATTCCAAATATGCCTTATAGCCACTAAGAATCTTGGATATATCTGAAGATGTCATAATAGAGTGCGGTCTTCTTAAATAGCAATATAATGCTTCATTAATATAATATATTTTTTTTACTTTTAAAAACACATTCCAAATATATAATGTATCCTCTGAAAAAAAAACTTTGGGATTATAAAAAAGCTCTCTGTCTATGCAAAGTTCCCGCCGTATACAAAATCCGGGAACTACTAAATGTATCCTCCTATTCAAATATAACTCAGAAATCTCCTTTGACGAAAAGATAGTATAATCCGGCAATTTTTCGTACATTGTATATTGATAATCCTGATTTCCGTACATACTATAACTAAATATAATTACTTCCGGCGTATTCTGTTCTTTCTCTATTATTTTATGGATAAATTCCAAAGTTTGTGGATGAATACTATCATCAGAGTCTATACAAATTACCCAATCACCTTTGGCCTGTTTTAAGCCTGCATTTCTTGCTGATGCTAACCCTAGATTCTCTTGCACAATAACAGAATAATTTACATCTGAATTTTCTAGTATTTTTTCAGCCTTTTTTATGGAATTATCTTTTGTTCCATCATTTACAATTATCAGTTCAAAATTTTTATCCGTCTGTTCTACGATAGACTCTATTGACTTTTCAATATAGTCCTCAACCATATATACAGGCATAATGATACTAAACAACATTATTCTTACCTTACCAATCGGAAATAATTATTCTGGTTTACATTGTATCTAGGAATAAAATATCTATTTTTGATTGAACGCTTGTTAACAGGCGCTTTTATTGTAGAAAAACCCAATTTATACCCTTCTTTTTTTAATATAACAGTGCTTTTCATTGAACAGGCAAAAATAGAACCATACGGAAATGCAAATAAATTTATTTCCTTTCCTACAATACATGACAAAACCGCCTTTGAATTTCTTATTTCAAAAGTCGCTTCATCATGAGACATATTCCGAAACATTTTATGTGACTTACCATGTGCACCAATCGTACACAATGGATTTTTACTTAATTCTTTAATCATGTCCGTGGTCATATATCCTTCCTTGTCAATAAAATCTAATGTTAAAAAAAGCGTAAAAGGAACTTTTTTTTGTAGTAGTATTGGAACCGCTTCGCTATATATGCACGCATAAGCATCATCAAAAGTAACAAAAGCATATGTTCCTAAATCTTTTACACTTTTTAAAAGATTATCGATGTGCTCCATCTTATATTTTTTTAATGCTTTTTCTAAAAAACTTACGAATGCATCCGCAGTAATACAATACTCACTATCTTTCCATTCCGCTATGTTGTTTGTCACTTGATGGAACATGAATACCTTAACCTTACTATTACTGCCCACTGTAAAAAACAAAGATATAAGCCTTTGGACTATTCCACATATAATTCTCTTAATCATTTTTAATCATCAATAATTCTACCCATTCTTTCTCCAAATCATCTTATCCACTATTGCTGTATAACTTTGTATCAGTCTTACAACTTTCATACTTACATTTTCATCCAGATAATCCGATACATCCGCACCAAAACTTCCATCTTTCAACATCTCTATGGCCATCTCCACAGACTGCAGCACCTGTTCTGTGGTAATACCTCCCAAGAGGAAATTTCCTTTATCTAATGCTTCTGGTCTCTCTGTAGATGTGCGTATGCATACTGCCGGAAAACACATTCCTTTACTATTAAAATAAGAACTTTCCTCTGGCAATGTCCCACTGTCTGACACCACACAAAGCGCATTTATTTGCAGATGATTATAATCGGAAAATCCGAAAGGCTGCAGTGTCCTTACTAATGGATGAAAGTGAAAATTCCTCTCATCTATAAATTTCCGGCTTCTCGGATGTGTAGAATATATAACCGGTATTCCATAAGCTTCCGCCATAAAATTCACCGAATTCATTAATGCCATAAAATTCTGTTCATTATCTATATTTTCCTCCCTGTGAGCCGAAAGAAGAATGTATCTCTCCTTTTCCAAATTTAAATTTTCCAGTATCCTGCTTCCCAATATTTTTTTCAGATTTGCAGACAATACTTCTGCCATAGGAGAACCTGTCACATATGTCCGTTCTTTGGGTACACCTTCTGCATTCAGATATCTTCGAGCATGCTCACTGTAGCAGAGATTAACGTCCGAAATATGATCTACAATTCTACGATTAGTTTCCTCAGGAAGATTTTCATCAAAGCAACGGTTTCCTGCTTCCATATGAAAAATCGGAATCTTCAGTCTTTTCGCAGAAATCGCTGATAAAGCAGAATTTGTATCTCCAAGAACTAACAACGCATCAGGCCTCAAATCCATCATAATTTTATATGACTTTGCAATAATATTCCCAATGGTTTCGCCCAAATCTTTTCCTACAGCATCCAGATAGTAATCCGGATAGCGTAGTTCTAAATCTTTAAAAAACACTTCATTTAATGTAAAATCCCAGTTCTGTCCTGTATGAACCAGAATCTGTTCAAAGTATTGGTCACATTTTTTTATTACCTGTGAAAGTCTGATAATCTCCGGCCTTGTCCCAATAATTGTCATTAATTTTAGTTTTTTCATACTACGCGTCCTTTTCTACTTCCAAAAAGTAGGTGTCTGAAATCTCTGGATCATAACATTCATTGCACCACATAAAAGTAATCAAATCAGTATTTCCTACATTCATAATTGCATGAGTATATCCCGGTGGTATATCTACTACTTTTATCTCTTCACCATTTACATGATATTCCATTACTGTTTCACTGCCGACTTCTCGTAATTTAATTAATGCATTTCCTTTAACAACAATAAACTTCTCATTTTTTGTCTTATGCCAGTGATTCCCTTTTATAACACCTGGTTTTGAAATATTAACCGAAAACTGTCCTCTATCCATGGTGCGAAATATTTCTGTAAAACTCCCTCTCTCATCTACATTCATTTTCAGAAAATATGATAAATCATTTTGAGAAAGATAGCTCAAATAAGTACTGTACAAATTCTTAGAAAAACTTCCTGTTGTCATATCGGGAATCTCCCGCTTCTCTCTACTTTTTTTAAAAGCATAAAGCATATCTACAATCTCTCTTAAAGTAACTGTATACAATGTTTCTACATAGCAAAATCCATCTTTTTGCTTATTAGCATGGCCTTCCATAGCATATATCAATTCTGATACTACGTCATCAATATAAGCCAATTTCATTTTGGCATCTGGATTGTTTATCTGAATTGGTAAATTATGAGCAATATTGTAACAAAATGTAGCAATTACACTATTGTAATTAGGCTTACACCATTTTCCAAATATATTTGTAAAACGATATACATACACCTCTGCACCTGTCTCCTCTGAATAAGAAAACAACAAATCTTCTGCTGCTTTTTTACTCTTCCCATATGGATTATCCTTTACAGCCTGGATAGAAGACGCTAACATCACCGGACAGGTATTGTGATGTTTTTTCAGTATTTTTAATAAATCGGCTAAAACATTATGATTTCCTTCCATAAATTCATCCGGATTTTCCGGCCGGTTTACACCCGCTAAATGGAATATAAAATCACAATTTTTACAATAATCCTCTAGTAATTCTGGCGCTGTGTATCTGTCAATTTGGTGAACATTCTGATAATTCTTGTTGCGCAATTCCGATACAAGATTTTTCCCAAGAAATCCTTTCGCTCCCGTAACCAGAACCTTCATCTTAATTTGCCTCCCATGCTGCAATCTCTTCTCTGATATATTTTAATTTCAAAAGCTTTTCTTTTACCTGTTCTACATCCAATATGTCAGTATTATTTGAATTAAATTCTGTAAGAGCATTCCGTTTCCCATCTCCAACACTGAAATATTTATCATAGTTTAGATCTCGTTTATCAGCCGGTACTCTGTAGAACCTACCCATATCAATGGCATGTGCACATTCCTCATTTGTCAAAAGAGTTTCGTACATCTTTTCTCCATGACGGATCCCAATTACTTTTATTTCGTTATCTGCATGGAACAGTTCCTTGACAGCCTGTGCAAGCACACCAATTGTGCATGCTGGTGCTTTCTGAACCATAATATCTCCTGCTTTTGCATTACCAAACGCAAAAATAACCAATTCCACTGCCTCGTCCAAGCTCATAATAAAACGTGTCATATCCGGATTTGTCACTGTCAGATGCTTTCCCTCCTTAATCTGTTCAATAAACAAAGGGATAACAGACCCTCTAGAACACATCACATTCCCATAACGTGTTCCACAGATTAAAGTTTTATTTGAATCTACTGTTCTTGACTTAGCCACAAAAACCTTTTCCATCATAGCTTTTGATGTACCCATTGCGTTAACCGGGTATGCCGCCTTATCTGTAGACAGGCAGATTACCTTGCTTACTCCACATTCAACACATGCTGTCAAAACATTATCTGTTCCAATCACATTTGTTTTTACAGCCTCTAATGGGAAAAATTCACAGCTTGGAACCTGTTTTAATGCAGCTGCATGGAATACATAATCCACACCATGCATGGCATTTTTAATCGACTGCAAATCTCGCACATTACCAATGTAATATTTGATTTTATCAGAATTATAGTAATGCCGCATATCGTCTTGTTTCTTTTCATCACGTGAAAAAATCCGAATCTCTTTAATATTTGTATTTAAAAAGCGTTGTAAAACTGCATTACCAAAAGAACCTGTCCCTCCAGTAATTAAAAGCGTTTTATCTTTAAACATCTTCCCAATCTCCTCACATTTTTAAATACTTTTTCTCAAATTCATCCATCAATTGTTTCTTTTCAAAATGTCTTTCATAATACCGTCGGCCATTGCTCCCCATATATTTTAATTCTGGCCTTTTTTGAATCATTTTTTTAATTGCGTCAGCCAAGCTATCAGCCTTACCTATGTAGCTGCATATACCGCATCCTGCCTCCTGAATAATTCTTTCCGATTCTCCTGAAGCCGATGCTACAATCGGCATACCACATGCTAAATATGACTGTAGCTTTGCAGGAATTACCATTTTAAACAAACTAAGTGAAGACCTGTTGGGTTCTTTATTACCACTTTCTGGCTTACCATAACAATTCCCTCCAATTTTCTTTCTGCCTGATACCTCCAGCTTTAATCTCTCTTATTACTATAACATCTTTCTATCTCTTTCTCAAGTTCCTGTCTATATCGCCCGTCGCCAATAATAATAAAACAGCAATCTACTTTTTCTCTCTTCAGCAAAGCCGCTGTCTTTGGCAAAATCTCTAACCCTTGAGCATATCCTATATTACCTGTAAATACAATTTTAAATCTGTTTTCCTTCAGAATATCTTCCGGACATTCCCCCCCGCTTGCTGGATAGTAAAACTCTTCTGCGTATTGTGGCCAATACCTTACCTTACTAACTTTTCCAGCCCATGCACTGCTTCGTTTCTCTATATTTTTCACACAACTTTCAGAAATTGCTAAAATTCTTGTGCAATTTTGATAAATATAATCAACCATTTTATCTATGGCATAAATTAATCTCTTATTATGAATCCCGGTAACTGTTTCAACACTTTCCGGCCATAAGTCTTGTACATAAATGATGCAAGGAACTCCATGCTTTTTCGCATACCAAACCCCTGGTACCGCCTGCGTCATTGGAGATACTTCAAATATAAATACAAGATCTGCTTTTATGCTTGCATGTACCACCCATATATATCCAGATAGGACAAAGGAAATATAATTAAGCATTAACGTAATTGCATTTTTTCCCCGTGGAATAATTGGTAAACGAATAATATTAATTCCTTCCATATTCTCACATCTTTTTTTAAACCATCCATATCCCTTATAAAACTTCCCCTGAGGATAATTAGGAATTCCTGTAACAACTGTAACCTTATACCCCCTTTTTATCCACTCTTTGCAAATATCATTAATTCTAAATTCCTCAGGATAAAAATATTGGCTAATTACTAGCAAATGTTTTTTCATCATTACAAACCTTCTGTCGCCAATAAAGATGCTTCAAAATTATGAATTCTATAATCTTTTCTATACTCACTTATTGCCATATCATAACTAAAACTACCAAAAGCCTTATCGACCAGCGAAGAGGTTTTGCCTGGAATTCTATCCGCAATCCATACAAAGGGGTTCGAAAGCCTCGTAATCCAAATTTTATGTCCTGAAATTACTGCAATCCTCCTAACCATTTCACTTGTACTCACATACTCATTATTTTGCGGGAAAAAAACACCTGCTTCTCTTTCTATTATCAGCAAACATAGAAACTCGCACAAATTGTCAATATGAATCATACTTCTCTCATTTTTAATATCTGGAAATACAGGCATTTTCTTCGCCAGCTTTGCAAGTAATGAATAATTTCCTTTACATCCCTTTCCATAAATCATCGGCGGGCGCAACACGGCCACCGCAAATGTTTCATCATTTAATTCCCTTATTCCTTTATCTGCCTGCCATTTGCTGTCTCCATAAAAATTTTCCGGATGCGGTCTTGTTTGTCTTGTAATCACTTTTCGCTTTCCTAGCCCAGCACTCTTTCCATAAATAATCATACTGCTCATAAATAGAAACTGTTTTACGCCTTCACATTTAGCTTTACGTGCAGTCTCAATAGCCAAATCTCTATTAATCTTATAGTAAAAGGCTTTCCTATCTTCGGATACTCTACCTGTGTCTGCATGCGCAATTCCAGCCACATGAAATACTGCATCATATCCTGCAAAGCTTTTTTCTCTCCAGCTTCCATCAATCATATCTATTGTATCAATCTGAAATGTTTCCGAATAATATTGAGACGCCCAACAAGCAAAACTTGTCCCAATATAACTGCCTGCTCCAGTTATCAACACACGTATCATGCTTTCTCCTCATCTATTTTCCAACTATCCGCTTCACTCTGCCTGTTCCGCCCTCAACTACTCCCTCATGCCTCATCACTGACAATACCGTCCCAACAAAGCACTTTATATCAAAGAAGAAACTCATTTTCTCCACATACTCCCCGTCCAGCCTGGCCTTCACCGGAATCTCCAGCTCATCTCTCCCGTTAATCTGTGCCCACCCGGTAAGCCCAGGCATCACATCATTCGCCCCATACTTATCCCGTTCTTCAATCAAATCATACTGATTCCAGAGCGCCGGGCGGGGGCCGATAATACTCATATCCCCTTTCAGTATATTTAAAATCTGCGGCAGTTCATCCAGAGAAGTTTTCCGTAAAAATTTACCTGCTTTCGTAATATAATGTTCCGGATCCGTCAGCAGATGTGTAGGCACATCTTTCGGAGTATCTATCCGCATGGTGCGGAATTTTAATATATAAAAATGCTTTTTGTGTATTCCAACTCTTTTTTGCCGAAAAAAAATGGGCCCCTTTGAGTCCAGTTTGATTACAAGCATGATAAATAAAAAAAGTGGAGCCAAAAAAAGCGCTCCCAATATTGACAGAAAAAAATCTATGAACTTTTTCCATTCCATATAGCTGCTTTTCTTCATTCTGTATCCCCTTCCAACCGAATACCTAATAAAATCTCCCTGTCTCTGCCAAATAAATGCACACGAATCACTACATACCGCAGGCGAATCCGCTTCTTAATCATATATCCCAGATAATGCTGCAGTGGTTTGTCACATGCTACGATATTTCCGTCTTTATCTACTTCCACTCTTGAAAGTCGTACAGTATTATTTCTGTCCTTATTTAACAGTTTTTTCAAAAAGATTTCTTCTTCTTTCGATACAGGGTAAAACCCACCATTCTCTTTTCCCAGAATTTTCGTATATTGTGGAACTGCCTTCAATTGCTGATAGAATTCTTCCGGATATTGGGTACAAACAAAGATATAACCAGGAAAAAGATTTTCCGTATGAATCCGACAAGAACCCTGGATACGCCAGACTGCTTCCCTTTTTAACAGAAAGCAATTTTCACATACACGCTTTTCTATTACTCTTCCAATCTTATTTACAGCTTCTTCTTCTTTGCCTGTAATTGTCTGAATTACATACCACATAACTTTCACTCCTCTATTTTGGGGCATGCTTCGCCATTTTGCGGCTTTTTCTCCCCAAATTTTTCATTTCAATATGTGGTACTTTCATCTGCTCTGCAGTCTATACTGTAGAACATCTGTCATACTTTGTTATAAATCTCCAATCCCACATTCACATTGTGAAATCTTCCAGGCAGCTCCAGCTTTGCCAATCGCTTGTGCCTGTCAATCCTCCGAATCTGTCTCTCTTTTCCCTGCAGAGGTCCCTCAGTGACATAGGTATTTCCATCCCGAATATATCCCTTTGACATTCTGGAATGGTAACTTTCATCACACAATCCCCGTAAAAATTCTTCTTCCTCTTTATACACAGGAATCAGCGTATTGCTTTCTCCCAAAGCCGTCAAAAAGGGACGATACTGTTCCAGTTCTTCTGACAGCCGTTTCTCATCTTCACTTTCCAAAAAAACATAATCCGGGAACATGATCCGCTGCTCAATATGCCAGCTTCCCTCATATTTCCGCATACGGTCATAAGTGAGACAGAACGCATCTTTCAATGCCATCTTAGTCAAATGCTGTCGGCAGGAACGTATAATATCCTGTTCCTTATGATTTGGACAATAAAGTATATACCAGATATTGAGGGCCCCTTTCTGTATTTTTATTTTCGTAGAGTATTTAACTCTATGACAGCAGGAGGGTTACCTTCTGCTTTTTTCTAAGTTATCATAGCACAAATCTTATAAAACGTAAACATATTTCTTTGTTTTTCAATTTTTTGCATTAATATTTCCAGAAAATTCCTTAAACATTTTCCGATTCTGCCATTTCTTTTATCTATTTAGCTATAAATCCATATATATCTTTTCTCTAAAACAATCAGAGCAATAGTTGCTTTTCTGAGAGTTAAATACTCTACGAAAATTTTATATTCCCCCTCCCTCTCTGTTTTCATCACATTCATATTTTACCCTTTAAAGCTTTAAAATATATGCATATAATAAATAAACCTTTTTAAGATATCAGTTTTGGTGAGTATAAGAGAATTTTATCCATATTTTCTCTTTTTTGTTCCATAGAAGAATGTACATATCGATTCAAGGTTATACTTACATCAGCATGTCCAAGAATCTCGCTCAATGATTTTGCATCAAATCCTTCCTCAATATATCTTGTTGCAAATGTATGTCGAAGTACATGAAAATTCATCCTTTCTATATTACATTTCTGTAAATAGCCTTTTAATATATTTTCTAATGTCCGAGGTTCGATAAACCGTTCTCTGCTTCCTGTTAAAAGATAAGCGTCCTCCGGAAGCTCCTTCAATTTTTCCAATCGCTCCATCAGCAGCGCCGGAATCGGTATATCGCGAACAGAATGAGGACTTTTCGGTTCCGTTATAATAATCTTAGTTTTTTTTCCTTCTCCGTTAAGGTTCTGAATTCTCTGCATTGTATTGCGTATGCAGAGAATTCCTTCCTTATATAATATATGTTGCCGCTTTAATGCGCATACCTCACCCAAACGTAAACCCATATACAAGCTAAACAAAATGCCTGTTTTTTTCAAACTATTATCCTGCAGTAAGAATTCCACTAGTTCCATACAATTTTGTCTGTCTAAGACCTTTACCCGGGGATCGCTGTGCCTTATCCTAACCAGTTCAAAATGACATGGTACTTCCATATCAAAATACACTGCATAAAGACATATTTCTTTTAAAATTGTCAGAAGATCCTTTACCGTTTTTTCAGATAATCCGCTTTTTCCGTTCTTTCTCCCACGTTCAAGCTTTTTTTGTACAAACAGCTCTACAACCTCTGTCGTAAGCTGCTCCATCTTCCAGGCACCCAGATCCGGGATAATGTGATTATGAATCATATTGTGGTATTTTACATAGGAGGATTCCTTGACTCGGAGCTTTGTATTTTTCAGCCACTGTACGGCTATTGCTTCAAGCCGAATTGACTTATACTTAGCAGGTTTTAACTGTGTTAGCCTATGAGTTACAGTTGTTAATTGTTTTTCTTTTGTTTTCATATATAATCCTCCTTTGTTTTTTTGATTATATACGAAATATGATACTTATTTGTGGCTTGCCAATTGTCAAGAATAAAAATCTATCTATTCTATATATTTTCAAATGGATAAAAAAGACTCTATGTTCTTATGCTTAGATACCAATGTATTGGTTTTTGAAAATGTATTTGCAGAAATAACTTTGAAATAAATATAGAAAATATATAGGGCTGTTTCAAAATAGATGAGTAATCATTTATTTTGCAACAGCCCCTTTGTATAGGTGCGGACTATCTACCGGTTCTTTCCAAACTTAGTTGAATTCAGCGTCGAAAAGTTCATGGAATAATACTT
>OFGE01000622.1_pt1 | contig 37954 bp, 37 predicted proteins | sample 1521681 | NCBI WGS metagenome assembly OFGE01 (sample SAMEA3504093, study PRJEB24116) | mouse gut metagenome | biome: mouse gut; feature: mouse-associated habitat; material: faeces | place: Denmark | collected 2011
TGGTGCGTCACCGGAAAGCAAAGCAATCTGGTCAGCGGACCACTTTTTTAGATGGTTTACCACAGGTTGAAGAAGTTATTCCATTAAAAGATACTAACTGCCCACATTGTCATCAACTAATGAAAAAAGTGGGTCAACATGTATATAGTAGAGAAGCACGGTTAAAACCAGCTGAATTATATTGTGTGAATTTGATTCAAGAAACTTATAAATGTAATAAGTGTATTAATTCTAATGGTAGCGATGTACTTGTCAGTAGTAAGATGCCACAGAGTCTTTTACCCCATAGTTACTTTTCGAGTACTATTTTAGCTAAAGTAGCAGAGTTGAAGTTTAATCTTGCTTTACCGTTTCATCGTCAAATTAAGTTTTGGCAAGCCGTCGGCTTACGAGTTGATGCTCGATTATTGGCGACTAACATCATTAAGGTTAGTCAAACCTACCTTGAACCGTTGTATGATTATTTACAGGAATTAATCAGAAAAGAATCGGTAATTCATATGGATGAAACTCCATTCAAGGTAATTGATGAGCCTAATGAAACTGGCTACTTTTGGGTAACGCGATCAACAAAAGAATTCAGTAAGCATCAAATTATCATGTTTCATTACTATAATACCCGCGCGGGTAAAACCATTGGTCAAATTATCGGTCATCAATATCGTGGAATTATTATGTGTGACGGTTATGGTGGATATAGTGATCGATTATATCCCCAGGCAAAATTTGGGTCATGTTTAGTTCATATTCGACGTGAATTTTATCACATTACATGTTTATTGAATAAGGAGCAATTGAAGAACTCCAAAGCATACCGAGTTTTACAGCTAATGCGACCGATCTTTCATGAAGAGAAACAATTAACATATTCCAATCATAAGGAAAAACTAGTGCAACGTCGGTTGCACGTGAAGCCTTTGATGGATAAGTTATATACTTATTTAGAAAATATCAGTTTTCCTCAAGGGCGTTTGAAAGCTGCCATTAATAATGCTTTGAAGCTAAGAAAGCGAGTATATCAAATATTTGAAGATGGTCGAGTGCCGTTAACGAATAATCCGGTTGAACAAGCGATTCGTCCATCAACTCTTATTCGAAAGAATAGCTTATTTGCGAAAAGTACTGCCGGAGCTCAGGCAAATGCCATTTTCTATACTTTGGTGGCAACTGCAAACCAGAACCATTTAAATATCTACAAATACTTTAAGTATCTTTTTGATCACTTACCAAACCGCAAGGACGCAGGACTTGAGGCTTATTTGCCATGGTCAAAAGAAATTCAAGCAGAATGCCATAAATAATAAAAGGATCATGAATTACCATTTTCGGTAGCTCATGATCCCAATTTTTTCAATCCGTACTGTTATTGACTGCTTACATAAAAATCAATGGAAATGAAGTTGAATTAGAGTTCGGATATCGCTAAAGAGGGTTTTATTATGCTCTATAAAGGACATCTTAGTTGACCCAGAAATAGTAATAAAGCAGCAAAACACTGAGCTATAATTGCTCATTGATTACAGCTCAGTGTTTTGATAATTAGACTTTATTGACTGGTTTTTGTAACCAATGAAAGAAAATAGCGCGCTGACTATTAGCTAATAACCACCATCCACTAGCTAATAAAAAGGCTCCGATCACATCGGAAGTAAAATGAGCTCGTAAATAAACTCGCGAATACATAATAATAATGATCCATAGAGCACCAACAATTCCTAAGATTACCTTTTGACACTTAACTTTACAATAGGGCAAAAGGAGGGCTAGGATCGTAAAAGTGAAAATAGCAGTTGAAAAGGTATGCCCACTTGGGAAACTATATCCACTAACATCAATTAACCGAAAGGAAGGACGAAGACGAGTAACGCTATACTTGATGAAGATAACTAAACAGTAACCAATAAATTGTAACATGCCATACCAAACACTATCAGCTGCTCTTCCACGACGCCATAACAGGAGCATTAAGCCAATAGTTATAATGCCGACTGTAACGGGGTCACCCATAAAAGTTAATTCGGTCAGGATAGTGGTCTTAACCTTAGATACTGGAGCAGTCAGATCAAAACCACCTGCATCGATTAAACGAATAAATAGAGATTTAGTTAAAACATTAAGGAGTAATACTCCGAATAAAATCCAACAAAAAAGTCCGAATCCGATTTGTGCTTTTTTATGCATTATTTATAAGCCTCATTCATTTTCATTATCACAATTAATTATATCCCATTTATTCTTAAAAAGTTATTCCTTCTTCACGAAAACGTTTACATTTAAAATAAATGCGATACAATAAAAGTAAAAAAGAGGAAGGACGACATTAATGAACAACCAATTACGTGGATATGCAACTGTTAATCAAAAAGTTACGATTAATTATCAAAACAGTGCAATAGTTTTATCAGTTATTACGCCTGAAATTATTCGGGTATTTCAAGATCACGGTGAAAAAGGAGCATCATATGCTATTGAAGGCAACAAAACAATTAAAACTAACTTTACTGTCCTAGATCATGGTGACCATCTTGAATTAACTACGGCGGCGTTAATTGTAAAAATATACGACGATGAGAAAATAGATGTTTATGACAAAGATGGTCATCCATTAATTATTGATTATCAGGGCAAACGAACACCAATTGACCGTGGATTAGATGAGGCTCATGCAAAATTAGTTGCTGCCGAAGGTCACGATATTGCTGGTGGAAGTGACCAGGATAAGACATATTTCGAGGTAATTAAATCTTTAGCTACTGATGAACAGATATATGGTCTTGGTGATAAAACCGGGTACTTGAATAAACGAGGCTACGAATACGATAACTGGAACACTGATAATCCAGCACCCCAAGTAGAAAGTTTTACCCGGCTTTATAAGTCTATTCCTTTTATGTTAGGTTTAAAGAATGGTCATCCATACGGTCTTTTCTTTGATAATCCTTATCGTAGTCATCTTGATTTAGGAAAAGAAAATGTCAATTACTACTTTTATTCTGCAGTTGCCGGTAATCTTGATTATTACATTATCGGGGGCCCGCACTTGAGCGATATTGTTACAAATTATACTTACCTTACTGGGCGCGTTCCATTGCCACAAAAATGGGTACTTGGTTATCAGCAATCACGTTGGGGGTATAGTGTAAGTCCTGAAAAAGTTCAAGAGATTGCGACTAAATTGCGAGAAAATGATCTTCCCTGTGACGTGATCCACTTTGACATTGACTATATGGATGGTTACCGAGTATTTACTTGGAACAAAGAAAAGTTTACTGATCCTCAAGCATTTGTTTCAAAGTTGAGAGACCAAGGATTTAGAGTAATGCCGATTATTGACCCCGGTGTTAAGCAAGATAAAAAGTATAAAATTTATAAAGAAGGAATTAAGAAAGGATACTTTGTTAAGAATCCTGATGGAACTGTTTATGTTAATAAGGTTTGGCCTGGTGATTCTGTTTTCCCTGACTTTGGCCGAGAAGAGGTACAACAATGGTGGGCCGATAATTGTAAATACCTTGTTGATACCGGAACGGCTGGAATTTGGGACGATATGAACGAACCAGCATCATTTGAAGGTGAAATTCCTGACAACATTGTCTTTAGTGATGGAAAATACCTTTCTACCCATAAGAAATTGCATAATGTTTACGGACACAATATGGCAAAGGCTACTTACAATGGATTAAAGAAATACAGCCATAAACGACCTTATGTCATTACCCGGGCGGCTTATGCGGGAACGCAAAAGTATTCAACCGTCTGGACAGGGGATAATCAAAGTTTGTGGCCTCATTTACAAATGGTGATTCCTCAATTATGTAATTTAGGAATGAGCGGCTTCACCTTTGCTGGAACTGATATTGGTGGATTTGGTGCAGATGCGACGGCAGAAATGCTGACACGGTGGATTGAGGCAGCCTTATTTAGTCCTCTCTATCGTAATCATGCTTCAATGGGAACCCGTGCACAAGAACCTTGGGTATTCGGTGAACCAACGCTTTCAATCTACCGGAAGTACTTAAAGTTAAGGTATCGTTTTATTCCATTCTTATACGATCTTTGTTACAAGGAAACAAAGAATGGGCTCGGAATAATGCGTCCGTTAGTATTAAACTACGATCAAGACCCTGCTGTTCGGACAATGAACGATGAATATATGGTTGGCGATGAATTACTAGTTGCTCCAGTAGTCCAAGAAGGCCAACATACGCGAGCAGTCTACTTGCCAGTAGGGGAGTGGATTGACTTTTGGAACGGTGTTGAATATGCAGGTAAGCGGTCAATTTTAGTCGAAACGCCAATTGATAAGTTACCATTATTCGTTAAAAAGAATACGATTATTCCATGGGGCCCTGAAGTAAGTCATATTAGTGATGAACCTAATGAAACAATGACCTTCCGCTTATATGGACAACATGCCTCATATATTCATTACCAAGATAATGGCCTTGACTTTGCTTACCAAGGCGGTGAATACAACCTTTATCAAATCAAGGCTTCTCAAAACGGAGCAACAATAGATATGCTTCATAATGGTTATGATAAAAATTATCGAAAGATCTTTGTAGAATTAAATGATCAAAAATTGACATTTGAATTTGATCCACAAACACAGACGTATGTCCAACAATAGTCTGAGATAGAAATACGACCGAGAAAGAAGTTTAGCGCTTATTCTTCGGTCGTATTTTAGTTTACATAATATCCAACATATTAAAAGATTGCTGTTATCTTTTTACATTCATCCGTGATAAACTGGAAGGTGATTTATTTTTATAGGAGACGAAAAGATGAAAGAAACGCAAGAGAACATTTCATTAGCTATTGCAACGGTTGTTCTTGGAATAGTCGTTGGGTTTAGCTCATTGATCCTTAGCGCTATTCTAGATTTAACAGAGCATTATTTTTTAGATTTTAACGAGACAAATAAAATTCCAGTTAACATTAGTATTTTTCCTATTCATCGATTTGTCTCGGTGCTAATAGGGGGGATAATCGCTACCATTATTTGGTACTTCCTTCAGCGCCATTATCATCCAGTTAGCATTAAAAATGCCCTAAATGGTAAAGAGATGCCGTTAAGAAAAACATTTATTCACGTAGTTACCCAGATCTTTTTCGTAGGGACTGGGAATTCCATCGGTCGTGAATTAGCCCCACGAGAAGCAGGGGCTGCTATCGCTCAGAAATGGTCCCGAGTGCTTGATTCTTATCGATGGTTGCACCTTAATGATGAAGATAAACGTTTATTGATCGCCGCTGCTGCTGGAGCCGGATTCGCGGGAGTCTATATTGCACCTATTACAGGAACTGTTTTCTGTTTAGAAATTTTATACCGGCGCATTAATGCCCGTTCAGTTTCCGTTAGCTTAATCATGTCAGTAATTGCGACGATGATTGGTTCGATTTTAAAAGGATTCGAACCATATTATATTGTCGGAAGTCGTGACTTCTCTTTGCTATCCGTTCCATTAGCAATTGTGTTAGGCTTAATCCTTGGAGTAACCGGAACCTGGTTTAAACAAGGAGTTAAAGCAGCTTCTAGTAAACGGGCAACGGGTAAAAACATTTTCTGGCAGTTACCGCTTTTATCATTCTCAGCAGGAGCAATTGCAGCTTTTTATCCGCAAATTATGGGTAATGGACGGGGACTTGCTCAATTAGCCATGAATACGACCACTATCAATTCTCAAGTCCTAGGAGCGCTCTTGTTTGGCCTCGTTGCTAAAGTAGTGGTTACCTTATTTACAATCAAATGTGGGGGATATGGAGGAACACTGACACCATCGATTGCCGCTGGAGCAGTTATTGGAGTATTTCTCGGTATTCCTTATATGCACTTCTTCCCGGTTGTGACTTTAACTCAGTGTGCAGTTATCGGTGCCTCATTATTTTTAGCAGCGTCACAGCAGGCACCGTTAATGGCATTATTTATGTTATTTGAAGTTTGTCACCTTAACTTTACAGCTTTTCTTCCCCTGGGGATTGGAGTCGCAATTTCAATTGGAATTTCAAAATGGATGCAGGAAGCAAAAGCAAGTACAAAATAATCTTTAGTAAAAAATATTACCTAATAAAATGGCAAGGCTGAAAGAGAAATCCCTTCAACTTTCAACCTTGCTATTTTATTTATACAAATTCTTCATTTTCTTTACAGTTGCTACAAGATCCTTGCTATCAAAGACTAAGGAAATAATAGCTAGACCTGCAACTCCAGTGTCGTGAACAACTTTCATATTTTCTTCATCAATACCCCCAATTGCAACTACAGGACGCTCACTGATCATGTTTAAACGTTCAAGACGATTGATCCCAATAGCAGTATCGGCGTCAGGCTTTGATTTTGTAGGGAAAACAGGGCCACAACCGATATAATCAACAAAGTCCATTGTATTAGCGCGTTCAACTTGTTCTGGTGTATTACAGGAGTAGCCAATGAACATCTGATGACCTACAGCGACAGATACCTGTTCAATCTTAGTATCATTTTGCCCAACGTGAACTCCATCAGCGTTAATTTGCTGGGCCAATTCATAGTCGTCATCAACAATCAATGGAATTCCATAGTGCGTACATAAGGTCCGTAATTCTAGTCCTAAGTCTACTCGTTCATTAGGCCGTAACTTCGAGTTTCCTTTTTCTCGATATTGGAAGGCGGTGATACCACTCTTCATTGCTAGCTCCACTTTTTCGAGAAATTTAACAACATCATTATGAACATCTTGTGTTCCACCAACTAAGTATACTTGTAACATTTTTGGATCAAATATCATTTTAGATCGTCTCCTTCAATTTTAACCCAGTGATTAAGTGGCCCATGCCCATGACCAACATTAATACCCTTACTAATCGTCTTTTCGACATATGTCTTCCCAATCATAATTGCCTGTTCCATGGAGTGGCCCTTAGCAATTTCCGCAGTAATACATGCAGAAATTGTATCACCAGTCCCATGAGTATTTTTAGTATTAACACGAGGCGCAGTTAACCACATATCATTACCATCTTCAAATAAAATATAATCATCAGCCTTGTCTGAAGATTCTGCATGGCCACCTTTTATGAGAATATTTTTTGCTCCGCGCTCTTGTAATTCGCGGGCAGCCTTTTTAATATCATTTTTATCTTTTATTACCATTCCCGTCAACTCACAAGCCTCCGGAATGTTTGGCGTAACCAGAGAGGCGAGGGGGATAAGTTCATCCCTTACAATTGAAATCGCATCATCACTAAGCAACTTTGCGCCACCCTTTGCTACCATGACCGGATCAACAATAAGTGGTCCTAAATCATATTTTTTTAAATTTCGTACAACTGCTCTTACGCGGATAGGGTCAGCCAGCATTCCCGTTTTACAAGCCCTAATTTTCAAATCACCAGCGATTGAAGCAAATTGCTCATCAATTAATTTTTCAGGCATTGGCAGGGCATCTTGCACTCCTAATGTATTTTGCGCAGTGACTGCGACGACTACCATTGCTGAGTATACTCCGCGCATTTGCATCGTCTTTACATCCGCTGGAATACCGGCACCACCGCCACTATCAGTTCCAGCAATTGTTAAAGCCTGGGGATAATCATTAATCAAGGTAATCTTCCTCACTTTCCTCAAAGAATTCTAGTAATGCTTTCGTATCCATAATCGAAAGCTGGTCAAAAAACTGTACTTGCCATGAACCGAGTCCGACTGAATAACGGTTAGCTAATACTCCAGCAGCAGATACCAAAACCGTTGCAACAATACAAGCATCCCAAGTATTAGTAGTAGTCCCTAAAAATGCAGCGATGATACTAGAAAGCATGTCGCCACTACCCACATTCATCGTTAACATCTCGGCAGAAAAGGGATTTTCATAGACAACTTGCCCATCAGTTATTATGTCAGTTTCACCAGTCAAGACTACAATTGAATGGTAACGTCGAGCACACGTTTCGGCAATTTGAACCCGATTGGGAACTTTACCAGCGTCGATTCCATGACTAGTATTGTCAGCTTCTACTAAAGCAGCAATTTCACTGGCGTTACCACGAATAACATCAAAATGAAAATCATTTAGCAATGAGTGGGCAAACTTTAAGCGGGATGGAACCGCACTTACCGCTACTGGATCTAAAACGAGGGGCTTTAGTGGCGTGGCAGCTCGCAGAACCGTTCTAATTTGTGTTGCCTGATGTTCATTAATCGTTCCGAGATTGATAGAAAGGGCATTTGCTAGCATCACCATTTCATCCGCTTCAGCAGGTTCAACAGACATGATTGGCGACGCTCCGACAGCACTAACTGCATCGGCAACTTTATCAATTGTTACTAAATTGGCCAGGTTAAGGACAATCGGATTTTTAGCACGAACCCGATCAATTAGTGACCAGTTAATTTGACGTTGTACCATAAAATTAGCTCCTTAAATAAAAAATACTCAAGGTAGGAAATACACCTACTTTGAGTATTAAAGTTCGGTGCATTTTCCTACGCAAGCGTTAACTTACAGGTTCTAGAGTCCATGCGTCTCTGCACATCTCAGCCCAGCACTATGGGCACCCCTAATGCAATAAATTGTCTATTAATAGTATACCGCAAATTATTCTTTATGAATATCAATAAAGATAATTGGCAAAATGGGAATGATAATTGTAAAATGTAATAAATAAAAAGGTAGGAGAATTTAGAAATGGAAGAAGAAATACGTCAGACTACTGATAAAGCTGAAGTTGTCATTATTAATGATGACACTAGTCAAAAGTTGACATTTAGCAATGGGGGAGTAGACGGCGAATTTGAAATTATCGTCACAGATAAAAAGCCGGTACCAGAGCTCTTCCAACCTGTTGGCACCTTACCAGATGGAAAGTATACGATTAAAGGAAACTATGCCGGTCAAGACTATCGGGAAATTAAGCTCAATGGTGCTTATGAAGTCTATGGAAATCCAGAAGATGGAAATGTAATGATTACGAAAAGAGATGGGGGAAACTAAGTGTTTATTAACGTCGAAAAGAAAGCACAGAAACTATTTAATACTTATCAACAAGCAATGAGCGAAGAGACTGTGGCAGGAGCATTAGCTAATCCGCTTTTTTCATGGCATGCTACTTACTATACCGCTAAACGCAAAAAGAACATGATTTTCTTAAATGATGCTACTACCATGGCAATTGTCTTATTTGATGTAAATGCTAAAAATAAACAGACGATTAAAGAGCGGTTTGAGAAGCAACTAGCAATAATTTGGCAAGAGCTAGGACTGTCTGCTGAGTCATTGACAGATTACTTAGCAACCGGTGGGGATTGGCAAATCAATAAAACGATTCACCCTCTACAAGTAAAAACTATAACCGATTTTTATCAGAATGTCATAAAGCCACAAAAAACTAGCACTAATGAAATAGACTTAGCAAAATCATTGGTTAAAAAGGTACAACAAAAGGGTCGAATTTATGTTGGTGAAGACGAGACGGTTAGGATAATCGAAATGGCTCAACCGTTTAGCATTAAACACGTAAATTTAGAAGAATTGTACTTAAAAGAAATTACTAATAAGTTAAGAAGATTAAGTCAGGTAGATGGAGAAAAACTTACTGCCGATGGGGTTGATAATGCAATCCAACAAATTCAAGATGCAAATAATCGACTTTTAGACCTTTTCCTGGCTGATGCTAAACATAATTATAGTACTAAAACTATTCGTCGCTATCGTGATAACTTGCAATTTTATCTTAATGAATGGGTTGCTTATCGTTTAAGCACTATTTTTAATCTTGATATTCAGACTAGTGTCAATGAACTAGAATTTCACGGAGTAGGCAAAACAGAACGCACGAATATCAAGGCTTCTTTGAAAAAACTAGCGAAGTACTTGAAAGATCAAGATATCCTTAGTGATAATGAATACGATGACATTCTCGTATATACGCAAAAAGACCCTGTCGATCTTGGGGAAGAGTACGGAGATGAAGATGATGATCAAGTAATAGAGGATTTTCTCGCTTCATTATTTAGTGAATCAGAGAAACTTCCAGTAGTATTCGATCCACAAACTGATAAAATGCTGGACGAATATCTTAAATCATTCATTGCTTTGTATGGCCTTATTTCTGCCCAACAAGCTTACCAAATTATTCATTCGCAAAATCCCGCAATTGATAAAGAGCGATTTGATCAATACATTCAAAATAAATTTGACGAAATTACCATGGAATACTGTATCATTGATTTTAAAAAAGAATTTACGAATGTTGACATTGCTCCTGAAATTTTCATCTTTAGTCCACTTCTTATTAAAGATGAAAATAGGCTTCCTTCATTTTATAAACATCAACAGGGCCTTCCATACTATATTCCAGAAAAAGAAGTCTTAATTGACAATAAATTTAATCCATTTGCCAATATCAGTAACTATCAACAAGATTTGGAAGAGTTGCTTGCTAACCAATATGGATTATCTGGGGACGATGTTAAAGGCGCTGCTTTCCTATCCCTTTATCAATTGAAAATGAGCGCTTATGGACTTGAATTATCAAGTGTAAATGAGGCTATCAATAAGGTTGTTGCATTTTTAAACGAGGAGCACAGCCTTAGTGTTAAACAGGATAAAACTAATGAACCATTGATTAAACTGTTAGTATTAATTGCGACAAATATCCGGCGCCCGTGGAACCGGGGATGGTCTAATTATGAATTGTTAATGACCAAAGATATTACTAAATTGGTTGCTGAAATGGAAATTAATTTGGAAGATCCTAAACTGTCAAATGAGATTATAAGTGGAATTCAAGCAGGAATAATTAACCGTGATGAGTTGCTTAACTTCCTTGAAAATAGTAATTTACCGCCAAAAGTAATCTCGAAGCTGTATAAACAAGCCGAAGAATTATAAAAAAGATGGAGACACGAGAAAAGCTTTTTCTCAACGTCGCCATCTTTTTGCTTATGAAGAGCTTAAATCAATTGAATGATAAGACTTCTTCAATTCAATGTTAAATTTAGTTAATATCAACAGTTAGGATATAAATAGCTATTAAAATTATGTTATTTGCATAAGGCCTACTTAAATTCCTCCCAAAAAGCCGGCTTTATAATAATTTTTCTGTGATGTCGTTCGATCCAGCCCTTTGTTTCAAACTCCTTAAAATAACGAGAGAGACTTTCAGCACTAGTACCTAAATAACTTGCGAGGTCTTTTAGTGACATCGGTAGGGTAATAGAATTTTCTTCTTCATTAATATTATAAAGATCTTCTAAATAGGCTACTAACCTAACATCAACACGATAAAAAGATAGTAATTGTGCTTGTCTTTCTAATTCAACTGATTTTTTAGCATTTAATTTTAAAAGATTTTGTCCAACTTGATGGTCTATTTTTAGTAGTTTATGAAAATCTGCTTTATAAAGGATGCATACTTCAGTCTTGGTTAGAGCAATTCCGTAAACGGTTGTATTTTGCAGATCGAACAAATAATTTTCTCCACCGTAATCTCCAGCGCCGATAATTCGGATAATATGTTCTTTTCCGTCTTTATTCAACTTATAAACTTTCATTTGGCCTAAAACAACAATAATTAGCTCATCTTGTGAATCCGGTGAAAAAATAAGATCTCCTTTGTCAAAAGTTTTGTAATGTAATAAACTTTCAAGATACTTCTTACCCTCATTAGATAAATCAGTAAATAGTGGGACACGATGTATATAATCTTTATTTTTCATAGCTATTATTCCTTTATTAAAATTTCAAAAGTTGATGTTCATCATTTTTTTGAATTTATTAGTGAATTATAATTATCACAGGATATGAGATTGTATGTTTCGAACAGCTATGTATAGCAATTATGCGATAATAGACCAGAAAATGCAATATAAATTTTAAAAATAATTAAGAGGAGTTGATTAATATTTACTAATTATTTTTTATTAGAAAACCTACGGGTAAAATGAACTAGTGTAGGCCTTTGAATATCACTTATTCATTAGAGAATGCTATAAAATTAATCAATTTAGTTAAAATGTTAACTCCATTCTTAAATGATAATACATTTACCCCAAAAATAAATTAGAGTATCTGAATACAGTTCATATACTCCTTTGACCGTACTAAATAACTTGTAATATGCGTATAAAATAATTATTAGTTTTAATATATAAAGTAATTTATGATTAATAGCGCTAAATTAAGAAAAATTACTTTCGGTAAAGTTACATTCTAAATTAATTTTTATTTATAGTTGATAGAAAGAGGCTTAAATTTCATTAGGGAAGATTTTTGATGGATTTGAAGGTGCTCCATCAAAAATTACTTCGAGAATACTTACTTTATTTAATTTGATAATAAAGCTTGTTATTAGGGATTCAAATTATCGAATGATTTGAATTATGGGTGGTTTTTTAGTAAAAGTTCGATATAGAGAGTTGTAAGTTATCTTATTAAGGTTTAGAGATTAATATTGTTTTGTGAACATAATTGTCAGTTTAACGACAAATAAAGGGCAACTATAACAGGCACATCAGATATCTGATATTAACGGATGATGACACCCCTCACGAAAATGTGAAGGGTGTTTTTTATGCACTAATTGTAAAAAAGTGGCTATTTAAGAATTATCGATCATCATCTTCTTTACCTACTTCTTCGTCGAAATAACCTAATCCATTTACTTCGAGTGTTTTTAGATAAGCTACCAGTTCAATTGCGGAACTAGGACTTAATTCATTTACTGCATTCAAGCCAAGGCCCGTTGGAACAGTTTCGCTCATTGCTGTAATTTGGTTATCATTCTCGATATGAACTTGTGAGCAACTAATTGCCCAACGATTATTGATGTTTGGAGCAAAAACAAAGAAGAGGTTGAAATCGGCTGAAAGATATGCCGGTAAGAACCAGGCAATGTTATCTAATCGTTCTGGGATGAGGTTACCTTGAAGTGCAAAACGATTGATATTTTCTTCGCAAGGTATTGCTTTGAGCATAAACATGGTATTTTCAAACTCTTTCATCCCCAATTTCATTTCAGGTGTAATTTTGGGTTTCATATCATCTAAAATCTCCTAACTAAAGTTTTCACGGTAATAGTTATACTTATTTCTTATATCTTGGAGTGGGGCATCCATTACGTGCATTTTCCCATGGGTATCGAGCATAAAATTTTTTGCAATTACCTGATTGAACTGCAGGCGGAGACGAGGATATTGGATGAGAATGTTATCAATGTTAGTTGACATAATATCGAAAGTGGCAAGATATTCAGGAACAAGAATTTTTTTAAATTCGTTAAATGTATCTGCAATCACCTCAGCATAGGCATGGTCAGCATATTTCAATTCATTTTCCTCTAATTTATCGTAATACTCGTTGCTTGTCAGGCCACGTTCATTTTTGATGTTATATTGTTCATCGTATTGGTGAGTAAGATAAGAATCCCAATCACGGTAACAATAAGTAATCATTTGAACTACTAATTGGCGGCCCTCATAATTAACATTTTTCGGAATCATTTTTCCCTGTGGATTTAACAAGTAAGGACGGATTAGCTGTCGCGTTACAATATCATAAAAGGTTCCCGGCACAAGTTCCTTATCTTGATTATCCTCATACAAATCTCCAGAACCTTCAAGCTTTTTTAGTTTACGGAGACTTTCACGGGTTTGATTGACGGCATAAATAACATCTTCAATCTCTTGGTCAATTATTTTACGCTTACTGATCGTTTGTAAGAGGTTAGTATAGAGTCGAATTAAATTATGAAGTTCAGACTGCTGGTTAGGATAGAAACCGTCTTGTTGCTGATATTTCCTAGTTTCTCGTTCTAATTGTTGTTCAATCGCAAGTGCTTGATGCTCAATTTTAACAGGTAAGACTGGTTGCGAAAAGCGATCTTTAGCAAGTTGCTGAACTGCTTCCCGGATAATTGGTCTCATTTCACGAAAATCCGGAAAATCAAAGAAATTTTGAAAATCATTAGCAAAGTTTAGGTGTTTATATACTGCTGATTTAAGATTTCGCTTCATAAAATATTCCTCCATTTTCTTTGATTTTAATACGAAAAAGAGTAAGAAAATATTAGGGAATTAGATAAAAACCCTTATTTTATTTATATTTAACGCGGCTATAATTAAATATAAATAAAATATAGGAGACTATGATGAAAAAATTATTGAAGCTTTTAGCAATATTTTTACTGTTTAGTAGTATTGTTAGCAGTTCAGCGATGGCCAGTTCAACAAGAACCGTAACCGATATGACGGGAGAAAAAGTAAAGATTCCCAATAAAGTTAATCGAGTTGCTGACTTATGGCATGCTAATAATCAGGTTGTTTTGTTATTAGGGGGACAAAACAAGTTAGTTGCCACTACTCCGCTTGTTAAGAAACAGCATTGGTTCACAGTAGTAGATCCAAAAATTGTTAAAGTTGCTGCACCATTAGCAGGCAATCAAATTCAAGTTGAAGAATTGGTAAAGACAAAGCCGGACGTTGTAATTGCCTCCGATCAAGCTCAAATAAAGGAATCCCGTCAAGCAAAATTACCAACAATTAATGCAATGTATACCGATTTTACTGGGTTAAAGAAGTCAGTTACACTAACTGCAAATGTTTTAGGTGGAAATTCTCCAAGGATTGCTCGACAATACAACAAAGAATTAACAAACAATATTAACCTTGTTAAGCAGCATTTGAAGAGCCGCGAATCAACGCCAACGGTTCTTCATATTGTTAATTCAACAGATCTTACCAAGGTTGACGGGCAAAAAACAATTGTTAACGAATGGATTAAACTGGCAGGTGGAAAGAATGCTATTTCTAAAAAGGGAAATCAGATTTCAGTCACGCCTGAAGGATTAATCAAAGCAAATCCAGATATAATTATCGTTGGCAGTACGTCTACTGCTCATGCGCGAAAAGCATTACGTGCCAATCGTCAGCTAAACCAATTGAAGGCTGTGCGAGAAAACAAAGTATACGGAAATCCTCAAGGTACCTTCCCATGGGATCGTTATAGTGCAGAAGAAGCACTTCAAGTCTTATGGGCAGCTAAGACTCTTCATCCCCAAGAAATGAAGAATATTAACATGGTCTCTGAAGTTCAAAAATTTTATCAAAAATACTACCACTACAATTTAACAGTTAAACAGGCAAAGCAAATTTTGGCTGGTGAAAATTAGTCTAAAAAGCCTCTCTTGATTTGGAAATTATCCAAGTTAGGAGAGGCTTTTAACTATATCTTAATTTGACAAGTATATCGTTGTAATTGGGGGAGGTAAGTAAGAGTTAGTGGAACATGATAAATCCTTTCTAGCTGTTCAGTTGTCATTAACTCCTCACACGATCCAGTAACCATGGAACCTTTTGAATCAAGAAGGCCGATTGTAGTTGGTAGCATTAAAGCATGGTCTGGAAGGTGAGTAGTAAGAATAATGGTGATTTTTTGCTGAGATAAGTCTTGAATTAGTTTTAATATTTCGTACTGTCGACTTAAATCAAGGGCGGCCATAGGTTCATCGAGAATTAACAAGCGTGGTTCTTGAAGTAGGGCTCGAATAATCGCAATTAGCTGCTGCTGACCACCGCTTAATGAAATCAAGGGATGGTCACGAAAAGACGAAAGATGAAAATGCTGTAAATAATTTTCAGCAAGTTGAACGTCTTTCTGATGCGGGGTTTGAAGAAAAGAAAGGTAAGGCGCACGACCAGTTAATAGATAATCAAGCACTGTTAAATTGGAATTAGTATGATAATCCTGAGGAACATAGGCAACTTGTTGTGCAAGCGTTTTGTGCTTCACATTCCCCAGCTCTTTTCCGTCAACTATTACGTTTCCTTCATTTGGTACCAAAAGTCCGACTAAACAGTGGAGAAGAGTTGATTTTCCAACACCGTTAGGGCCAAGAATCGTAAATATCTCTCCAGCTTCGAGGCTAAAGTTAACATTGTGAAAGACCGGATGTGCTTTTGAATAGGCAAAACTAAGGTTATTAACTTCGAGGACTTTCAATTTAATTGCACCTTCTTCTTAATTAGAACATAAACAAATAAGGGTGCGCCGATGAAGCCAGTTAGAATACTTAATGGGATTTCCCCTGCCGATAGGGATCGAGCCATGGTATCGACAATTAATAAAAATAGTGCACCGATAACTGCTGCAAGGGGAAGGGTTTCTTTTGTATTATCCCCAATTAAAAGTCGAGCAATATGAGGAATTACAAGTCCAATCCAGCCAATATTTCCGCTAAGACAAACCGTTGCAGCAGTTAGAAACGTACTGGCGGTAATTATCAGTAGTTGCTCCATCCCCACATTAATTCCTTCTAACCGGGCTTGCTGATCACCGAGCGAAATGATTGTCATATGCCAGCGAAGAACAAACAGAATTAGTGTACCTATAATCAAAAATGGAAGAACAGCAATAATATTCGAAAAATCAACTTTTGCTAAACTACCTAGTTGCCAGTAGACAATACTTTGTAATTGTGAATCTGGATCAGCAATATACTTTAGTAATCCAACCAATGCCTGCGTAAAACCAGAAATCACAATTCCAGCTAATACTAAAATTAAGGTTCCCCGTTGATGAAGAGTATGGGCAATCAATAAAGTCAAACTGACTGCAATAATTCCACCAACAAAAGCAAAGAGCTGGGTAAGTCCAATACCATAGCCTAAGAGAATTGCACTAGCAGCCCCGGCAGCCGAACCATATGATACCCCTAAAATATCAGGCGAGACCAAAGGATTATGAAAAACACTCTGGAAAGAACAACCAGCCATTGCTAGGCCAGCGCCAATTAACAGCGCACCGATGATTCTGGGAAGGCGAAGGTTAAAAATAATGTTTGCTGCGGCTGGATTGCTTTGGGGATGAAGTAGCGTTTGAAAGATTATGATTGGTGAATAATAGATCCGCCCACAAGAAAGAGCGAGAACGATTGTAACAATAACCAACAAAATTGCGGTAAAAAGTGTTAGATGATAATGATGCTTAGTAATTAGAATCTCTTCCTTTTCTTAAGAAATTAGTGATTTCATCAGTAACTGTTTGCTGAGCGGTTGGCAGGTCTTCATAGTCGATTTTTAATGAAGATGCTAATGGTGAGGCACCGTGCTGACGCAATTGGCGATCAAAAATATTTACTGCGTTAGCAAATTTTGCTGGACCAAAATTTTTATCTCCTACACCTGCAATATAATAAACCAGCCTTGGGACAGAAAACTGACAAAGATAATTATAGAACTTTTCTTCAGAGGCTGTGAGTTGTCCTTCCCCATAAGTACAGGGACAGAGGATAAGTAAGTCAATACTATCTAATTTTACTTGGAGAGCCTCCTTAAAAGAAAGAAAAATAGCAGACGGAAGTATAGTTTGATAAATAAAGTTTCCCAATTCGAAGTTATGACCGTAGAGTGTATCGTAGAGAATTAAAGTATTCATTGATTAATCGTCCTTTCATTCAGGTGCTAGTATAACAAGTCTCTTAAAATCCTATTATTAGGGATTTGACTAATTCTAAAGAACTATTATCTTGTGTAATAATAAGCATGATAAAGGCGGGTGATTATTGTTGCATTATTTACGAATAAGCGATGAACCCATTGATGTAAGTGAGATGTATAAACAGCTCGTTGCTCCAGAATACGGAGGAATTGATATGTTTGTCGGCACTGTTCGTCAATGGACTGGCGAGATCGAGACTACTAAGATTGAGTATTCAGCTTATCATCCCATGGCGGAAAAACAATTAGAAAAAATTGCAGCACCGATTGAAGAACAAGGAGGACGCGTTGTTGTCGCTCACCGGACTGGCGAATTGACGCTTACTGATATCGCGGTATTTGTAGGTGTGGCGGCTCCGCATCGTGCAGAAGCATTCAAATGGTGCCAATATGTGATTGATACACTTAAGCATGAAGTACCAATCTGGAAAAAGGAATATGATACAGATAAGGTAAGGTGGGGAAACTAATGGAAATTAACGTTAAATTATTTGCGTTTTTACAAGATCAGTTAGGACCATCTATTACTCTTGATGTTGCTAATCCTATTCGAGTAGACGACCTTCTTAAGCAAATTAGCCAGCGGGCACCACGACTGACGTCAACTTTAGCAAATTCGCGGATAGCAATTAATCAAGAGTTTATTAACGCAGATATAATTACCTTAGAGGCCGATGATGAAATCGCGATCATTCCACCAGTTAGTGGTGGCTAGATTATTCTAGAAGATAGTTAGAATTAAATTACATAGGAGGACTTGATTATGTCAAGTGTTAAAGATGTTGCTCATGGGAGTAGGCGAAATGCTTATACTGCATTAATCCTCTCCACGCTTGCAATGATTGTTTGTTTTATGTCGTGGTCTAACTTTGCGCCACTTGCATCCCAAGTTGCTGAGATGTTCGATTTGAATGTATCGCAGCGAACGTTGTTATTAGCAACGCCTGTCCTTTTGGGATCAATTATGCGAATTCCAGTAGGGATCTTAAGCGATCGTTACGGTGGAAAAAAGGTTTATTTGATCTTAATGGCCTTTATTTTAATCCCACTAATTATGATTCCACATGTTCATTCATTTGGAATGTTGCTCTTTGCCGCATTGCTTGTTGGGATGTCAGGAACATCATTTGCCGTTGGGGTTTCTTATGCTTCAGTTTGGTTTCCGCCAGAACAGCAAGGACTAGCCCTGGAAATCGTTTCAATGGGGAATATGGGGAATGCTGTGGCTGCCATGACTTTACCTTATATTTCCAAAGCTGCGGGATTCGATAGTGTTTACTACTTTTTGATTATCCTTACAGTGATTTTTGGTGTTCTTTTCGCAGTTTTTTGTAAAGAAATGCCAGTTGATAAAAGTAAAACGATTAAAGGCGCACTGTCTGTTGCCGCGGACAGTGGAACATGGTATCTATCACTATTTTACTTCTTGACTTTTGGTTTATTTGTTGCATTTACAAACTTAACACCAACGTTCTTAACCGGGATGTTTCATTATACTCCTGTTACTGCCGGTCTTTATTCAGCATTATTTGCTTTTGTATGTACGTTAGTTCGTCCCTTTGGTGGTTACCTTGCTGATAGAAGGCGACCAATGGCATTATTACAATGGGTCTTTGTAGCAATTGTTATTTTTGCTATTTGGATTATGCTTAGTTTTCATAATCAATTTATGTTTATCGCAGGAATTGTTTTGGTTGGTCTTTCTGCAGGAATCGGTAATGGGGTTGTCTTTAAAATGGTTCCATATGTATCTCAAGGTAATACGGGAGCGGTTACTGGTTTCGTTGGAGCAGTTGGTGGCTTAGGAGGTTTCTTTCCACCACTAATTATTGGTTATATTTACCAATGGACAGGCAGTTATGAGCTTGGAATTGCGCTCTTAGCGTTAACCGGTGTAATTTGCTGGTTTGCTCTATGGAAACATTACATTCATGGTGATGTTCACATTGTTAAATAAATATAGTGAAAAATGGAGATGAGGATAATTCTTCCCTAATCTCCATTTTTAGTTTTAAATTATTCTTTTTTTAATTTTTCAACTAATCTAAACAATTCATTCTGAGTTTGACCAGCTGGCAATACTTTAATATCAAGAATTAACTGGGAGAAGATATCAGCAGTCAATTGTTTGACCTCATCAAGCTGTTTCAACGATAATTCATAAGCTTGATTAAACATCGCTTGTGAAGGACGATGATCTGAAGCGAAGAAATCACTAAACCATTGTGGATTCTGTTGGCGCGCGAATAAAAGTGCCAGGGGATACTGACCACTCGTTATCATCTTTACAAATGAGTCGGGATCATTACTGAGTTGTTGAAACTCATGTGTAATATAACTAGCAGTACCAAAGGCTTGACCAATCTGTCCTGCAAGTGAAACAATTTCCCTTTTTGCTCCGCTAAGGACGGCACTTTGTTTTGCAGTCATCGCTCCAAGTAGTCCCCCTCGTGCTTTAACATCTGCTAAATAGTCAGCTACCTTAAATCGCTGGTTATAGTTAAATTGTAGTCGCTGAATCTGTGCTAGCATCACATCCCCAGCGTCAGTTGTCAATTCCTCAATTACCTGAGGAGGATTACCCACAGTACTTAGCGAACGGACAAAGCGATTCATTAAGTAGTTCGCAACGTATGAATACGCCTTTTGACTAGCGAATTCCCCAGGAGTTAGGTTATTTGGGTGAAAAGAAGGAGGATTCAAATGCGTCGCTAATGCCAATAGTTCTGGTAGTTGAGCAGCTGTAATTTGATCAATTGTGAGATCTTTTTCGTTGAAATAACTAAAAGCCTCAAAAAGCGACAACCTTAGCCGCCGTTCTTCTTCACCAGTACTCAAGTTAATCATTTCGCAAACCATTGGTGGATATTGATAAATAACGGTTGTTAATGCATCTACCAACCGTTCATCTGGCGTTAAATTCACAGTATCAGTCCTTAAATTTATTTACTTCAGCAATTATTTGTTCAGCAACGGGGATGAAGATATCACTGAAATACTCATTAAAATCAACATTTTTTACTTGCTTCTCAGTAAATTCTTGTGCACGGTGAAAAGCATCATTACGCATATTAACGATAAGAGCTTCTCGTTGATGTTTAAGTCGCTTATGTAGCTTCTCGTTGTCATTGCTCATGTAGAAATAGTAATAAATTTCGTAGAAGGTATTATCAAGAACCCAAAAGAGGGTGCTCCGTCGAATATTATCGCTTATCATTTCAGTAAAGGAATTTTTACCAAGAAGCTCATGGTTAGCAAAGGCTCCCGCAGATAATACGATTGCTTGAACTTCATGCATATCAGCCATATAGTGGCAGAATTGATTAATTTCATTTTCTGGAACACTAAATCCCAGCTTTTCTTTTCGTTCCGCCTCAGTCATCTTAGAAAAAGTGATCTGATACTCTTGCATCGCATTCTGACTATCTGCAATCAAATCCTTTTCGATAATCGTTAGTAAAGCAAAATTATCTTGCATAAATTCCTTAACAGTTTGCCATATTTTTTCAATTTGTTCATTAAAGTTTGTGAAAAGATCTTGAACGGTGCCTATCCTTTTTTTAACCACTTCTTTTTTCTCTACATGAGGGGCATATTGAATTAGAAGAGGAATATCATCGTTATGTTCATCTAGACCGTGCTTGGACCGTTGTTCATTTTCATATTTTTTAAGTTCATCAAGATCAACAAGGCCGAGGGGCATTACATTAATTTCACCATTTGTAAGCATGATTTGTAAGGCAAACGGGGTGGTTGTTTCTTGATTCTCGACTAATGATTTTAAGGCATCAAATAATTTTCTACGATTTGCAAGTTCATTATCTGGATCTGCGTAAAAGCCTGCAGTATAGATCGATTTATTTTCGTAATCTCGTTTTAGCTTATCTTGAATATCCATCTTAATTAATTCTCCTTTGTTGATTGAGCAAGAAGTTGTGCAAGCTTATTACGGCCGCGATCAGTTAAAGCAGCATCTTTTAAATTTATCTCTGCTAATGTTGAACTAAATGATGCGTCGATAACTGCTCCAGAAATATATTGTTTTTCAACTGCGTATTTAGTTGTTAAAAATAAGTTAGAAATCGGATTAACTTGTCGACTATTAGTAAAACGTTTGCGAGCAATATCACTAAGAATTCCTCGTAATTCATCATCTCGACTGAGGTTTGTAGCCATTAAAAATCCACTCCTTTAATCATATTGTCTTTATTGTAGAAAAACATCGAAGTAAATAAAATCGGGGATTCTTCCTAATTAAGAATCCCCGCCTAGTTAAAGGTCAATTAAATGGTGATGAATAGCATATTGTACTAGTTCAACCCGTCCGTGTAAATGGAGTTTGCGTGAAATATTTGCTTTATGGGCTTCTACTGTCTTTGTTGAAATAAACATCTTTTGTGAGATCTCTTTATTTGAATATCCTAAAGCAATAAGCGGAAAGACTTCTTTCTCCCTTTTTGAAAGACTATTGTAGCCCTTTAGTTTTAAGGTATTACCAGATGCATTTATTTCTCTAATATCTGTCTTACTAACAATGATGTTTGCATCAAGATATTTCTCGCCATTTATAACATGTTTTAGGGCATTAACAATTTCGCTATCTGGTGAACTTTTCAAAATATAAGACATTGCGCCATTTGCCATTGCTTTGTTGATATACTCCTGTTCTTCGTGCATCGAGAGAATGATAATTTTAACTTTTGGAAACTTGTCATGGATTCGCCGAGTCGTAATCAGACCATTTTCACCAGGGGGCATACTTAGATCCATAATTAAGATATCAATTCCACCTTGTTCAACTCGAATATATGTATCAGTTCCACTCGCTGTCCCATCAACCACCGTAAAATTCGGCTGAAGATCGACTAAGTATGAAATTCCTGAGCGAACAATTGCGTGGTCGTCTGCAACTAAAACGTTATACATTTGTTCTCACCATATCCTTATTCAAAGCATTATTATAGGGAAACTTCACTTTGACTGTCGTTCCCTTATTAATTTTTGATGTAATTGTAAAGGCCCCGTTATATGCCTTAACGCGTTCATTCATATTCATTAATCCAAGTGAATGCCCATTAAATCCACTATGCTGATCAATATCAAATCCGATACCATTATCAAGAATCTCTAACTGAAGGTAACTATTGTGATCCGTAACAATAATACTTATTTCTGTTGAATGAGCATGTTTAATTGCGTTATTAATTGCCTCTTGTGTAATACGGTAAAGAACGTTTTGGATGTTTTTTTGTAATTTTTCAGCAGAGGTAAGGGCTATAACATCAATCGTGATTCCCGTACTATTTTGAAGACGTTTTGCTAAAGCTTTGATTGCTGGAATTAAGCCAAAATTATCAAGAACCGAGGGGCGAATATCAAGTGCGAGCCCTTTAATCTCTTTAAGGGTCGTTTGTAACTGCTTTTCGATTGCAGCACTCATTGATTGAAACTGCTCAGTGTTTCTTTGATTTTGCACCGTTGCTAATCTTTGAATGCCCATTATTGCTGCATAGATTCCCTGTGCAACACTATCGTGAAGATCTTGTGAAATTTTTTGCCGTTCTTTTTCGTGCGCTTCATTTACGTATTGATTAAGAATTCGGTGCTCTTCAACCTGAGAAAGACGCTGTTGTTGCTCACGATTTTCAAGAGTCAGGGCAAAAACATTTTCTTTATCGTCAAGAGGACGATAAACCATTGAAAAATGAAAAGGATGGGTAGCGTTGGAGTGAAACGTTATCGGAACGGTAGCTCCCGTTAACCGCTTTTTAATCAAGCATGAAGCACAATCATCATTTTCTAGTTGTGACCAAGCGTTTTTACCAATTTGCAGTAGGTAATTAACATCTAAATTAAGCATAGTTACTAACCGCTGGGCCGGCTCATTACTAACTAAAAGATCATCATTTTTAAATAAGAAGATTGCATCTGGTGATTGATTAAAATATTTTTGTATCCAATTAGCAGTTTCAAGCACGATCTGCTTCCTCCCCAATAAAATTCCCTAATTGTCCTTACAATATTCCTATTTTATATAGGAACGCTTTCTCGAGTTAGAAGCAACGCTGGCCCACTTAAAAGGCAGGGCTAAGAAAAGCTCTGCTTCTTTAGCCCTGCCGTCTGAGTTTTAAGGATGTCGTGGTAATCCCATCGATGGTCCCTGGAAATACTTAGTTGCACTAAAATCAAATTCCGGATCCTGAAATTCGCGGTAATGATCAAAATCAGCTTGAATCTGTTGAATTTGGTCGTCCAGTTGTTCTAACTCCGCATCTTTTTCCAGCGAACTCATTTGTTGGCTTACTTCTTGTTCCCGATTTTCTAGCATTGTTCGTCTAATTGTTAAGTCATTTAAAACAAGGGAAATGAGCTTTTGAAAATCAGGATTTGTCATTGAATCTTTACTTTTCATTTAAATCGACCTCACGATAGTTTAAATTTGAAAATTCGTTACTTGAGCGATACGTAAGGGGGTGGCAGACGCACTTATTAGTGATGAAACTACGTAATCGCCAGTCATCATTATTATCAACCCAAGTAGTAACTTGTTCATTGCTAACTGAAAAATGAGCTAATGAATAGTGATTGTGCTGACTTGTTGCAATATAAGAATTGGGTGTACGGGCAAGAACCGCAAGTGAATTTTTGGTGATATATGGATAATCAACAGCCAAGGTTAAATAATCCTGAACAATGGAAAATTGGTTAGTGCAAGCAATAATTGCTGAGAGGGGACCATGGCAGTCGTAAGGAGGGATATCACAGATAATCTGTACAGCTGGTACCTGGCCAACTAACTTTACTATATGTGCTTGATTTATTTCATTAGCACAAATAACGATCTGCTGACAAAAGGGCGTTAATTTCTCGACTGCTAACTGTACATTAGTAGCTGGTAATCCAGGAACACGATAAGTAGCTTTATCTTTACCAAACCGGCTAGACTTACCGCCTGCGTATACTAGTCCAATCATCCTATCCTCCCTTTACTGTGTTTTAAATAGTCGTAACACCAATTCACAATTGCGTCTTTTCCTAGTAAGTCCGCATTTATCCCCCTGAAGATACTACCCGTTTTAAGCGGTGGAATAGGGGCAACATTGGTAGAATCTTCGCCAGGCTTTAATAATAAAATTTGCGGATATTGAGTAGCCTCCTTATGACCTTCAATCAAGACAAAATCATTGTCGGCACTTAATAACTCAACCATTTCCGTTAAAGACGGCACATTGCTTTTTTGATGGAAGAAAAATTCAGTCGCAGATTGTAAGATGACCTGTTTTGCTCCAGCGTTACTCATTCTAGCACTGTCAGTATTTGGCACATCCATTGCAGCATTATGGGCATCATGTTTAAGAGCAGCTACCCGATATCCTTCTTTTGAAAGTCTTTCAATTAAGGCTGTAGTGATAAGAGTCTTGCCACTTTTTTTATGACCGATTATTTGAAGGGTAGTAGCCATGCGTCTGTCTCCGTTCCGACCTTCATTGGAGTAGTACTATGCGGAATCAATGCTAAACAGGTTGTTGTCTGGAGGTTAGCTAATGAGCCAGATCGATTGATTCCATTTGGATAAACATAAAATTGCTTGTCTTTGAATTCATAGGTACAACGAAGGTAACGGTCGAACCCGTTTGTTTTATTATATGGGGCTGCTAATATTGCTCGTACTTGCTTAATTCGACTTGCTTGGTGTTGATAACGGCGAATCAGCGGTTCCATGTAAAGGTAAAAGCCAGTAAAACAAGCTCCTGGATTTCCAGAAAGGGCCATTATTAACGTATTATTTTGAACAAAGGCAGTCGTAACGCTTCCTGGTCGTTGCTTAATCTTATTAAACAGCAATTCATCAGCTTTACGAGCTTCATCTCCAATAAAATCAAAATCACCGACTGAAACACCACCATCAGTAATTACAATCTCATGCGTTGCCATTTGTTCTTCAAGGGTCTGCTTGATAAGATCAGCATCATCTGGTAATTGGGTTTCAAAATCAACAACCCCACCGGTTTCTTCTACCAGATTTTTTAGCATAATGCCATTACTATTAAAGATCTTTCCCGGTTCGATTGTATCATTAGGCCCTAATAATTCAGTTCCAGTGGCGATAATTGCAATTCGTGGTTTTTTATAAACGGTTACTTCTTGAACACCAAAAGCTGTTAAGACTGCTAGACCACCTGGATTTATTTCCTGATCTTTTGCTAGAACGACATCACCGCTTTTTACATCAGTACCGGCTTCCGTAATGTTAGTCTTGCTTTCAGTCGTAATAATTTGAACCTTATTATTGTTCTCTCCAGCAGGACGAGTTTTTTCAATTCGAATTACTTTTCCCGCATCAGCAGGGACATATGCACCAGTCATAATTCGGACCGCATCCCCTGGCTGTAATGGTTGATCCCAAGTTGCACCAGCTTGAATTTCTCCCCGGACATTGAACTCGCGGGGAAAATCATGATCATCGCTGGCTAAAATGGCATACCCATCCATTCCTGCTCGGCGAAAATGAGGATAGTCATAATGAGCATGGACATCCTCAGCTAAAATCCGATGGTTAGCTTCTGATAGGGGAATTGTTTCGGTAGTTGTTTTAAGGGGGATTTCGTTAATCTTTTTCTGTGCCTCGGCAACTGAGATTGGTGTTCTTCTAGTGAGCATGATGATGAACTTCCTTTCGTTGAGAACTGCTTTCAAATAATAAGTGTTCATATTCTGGTAAAATCAGCTTATCTAGTGCTGTTTGACAGGCATTCTGGGAACCTGGTAAACAATAAGTAAGCTGGTTGCGGTAGTTAAATCCGGCTAGTGCTTGTGATGCAAGGGCCCGAGTACCGATTTCGGTAAAGGATATCTGGCGAAACGCTTCTCCAAAACCAGGAATTAGGCGTTTGAGGAGTGGACGAATAGCTGGAATAGTAACGTCACGCTGGGCAATTCCCGTTCCGCCGTTAGTAATAATGATATCAGGTGCCTGCTGTTCTAATTGAAGGTAGGCTGTTTGAATATTAACGATATCATCATTAACGATTACCCGATCAACTACTGATAAGCCAGCATTAGCCATTTTTGTAGCAATTAATTTTCCAGAAGTATCGGTATTTAGTGTTCGGCTATCGCTAACCGTTAAAATTGTGACGTTTTTCATGATAGGTCTTCTTTCATCAAAGTATTTAACGACTTAAACTGTTTCTGGGCAATCGCCGCAGTGGGTAAGTCATACATAACAATCTTACCATTCTTGAATAAACTTACTGGACGATTCTCCCATTTAAAATGAAGGAACAATCGATTGGCGTTAATTAAGAGCTCTTTTTTAGCTAAAAAGTCCTTAAGTCTACTAAAATTAATAGGCTTCTCTTTGACCGTATAATATGCATTTTCCCCACATAACATATGTAATTCTGGTGTTGATTCTTCCTGCAAAGTAAGGCTGCTAGGATTAGCACAAGCGGGACAATGGTGATTTTTATTAATAACAAACTTATTAAATTGCATTGACCAATTGTCAACAGTGATCAATTCATTAAAATTAACCTGTGCCTTATCAACTAGATAATGAAGCGCTAAAGATACCTGTAGTCCCGCTACAATAGGAATTAAAGCAGTGTTAACCCCAATTAAATCACAATCGTTTTGTTTTAATTCATTGATATTAGGAAAAAGACAGTTCAAGCAGGGATGATTTTGTGGCGAAATCGCCATTACGTTCCCATAGGTTCCTGCACAGCTGGCAAACAGATAATCAAAGTTTTTGATGATTGCTAATTTGTTTAATAGATCCCGTGCTTGATAATTATCAAGACAGTCTAAACAAAGGGTAAACTGATATTCGTCAATAAGGTCAGCAGTAATCGGCGCTGGGATCGCAGTAATTTGACATGCTGAATTAATTTTATGTAAATGTTCTTTAGCTGCTTCGACCTTAAGCCGTTGTTGGCTAGCATCTTCTTCGGTGAAAAGCGATTGACGTTGAAGATTAGTTACGTCAACAGTGTCAGGATCAATCAAGACAAGCCTTCTAACTCCAGCACGGACAAGTTGCTCGGCCGTATAACTTCCCAATGCTCCTACACCAACAATCATAATAGTTGCATGGCTGATTGTTTGCTGACCAATACCACCAATTTGATGGACCCTTTCTTGACGATCATAGCGATTCATGGATATTAGCACCTCATTTAGTTCAAAATATAGGTATTTCCCTAGTCGTAGTATAGCAGTTATGGTGCTAATCTTTACATTAGGGAAAAGACTTACTTTATTTTTAATATTGGTAAGCCATTCAATAAAGGAGGTCAATCAACGATGAAGTCACGGTTCTTTAACAAGGTTGATAAGTTTAATGGAACCTTTACACAACTTGAGGAAAATAGTCGTCGTTGGGAAAAGCTTTATCGCCAGCGATGGGCCCATGACAAAGTTGTCCGAACAACTCATGGAGTCAACTGTACAGGCTCATGTTCTTGGAATGTTTATGTCAAGCAAGGAATTATTACTTGGGAACATCAAGCCACAGATTATCCATCATGCGGACCTAATATTCCAGGATATGAACCACGGGGATGTCCTCGGGGAGCTAGTTTCTCTTGGTATGAATACAGTCCCGTTCGAATTAAGTATCCATATATTCGCGGCAAATTATGGGAGCTTTGGACTGCTGCCAAGAAAGAATATGAAAACCCCTTAGATGCGTGGGCAAGTATTGTCGAAGATCCAGAAAAGTCTAAAAAATATAAGAAGGTCCGAGGACACGGTGGCTTAATTCGTGTTCATCGTTATGAAGCACTAGAAATGATTTCAGCTGCTTGCTTATACACGATTAAGAAGTATGGGCCTGATCGCATTGGTGGTTTCACCCCAATTCCTGCAATGTCAATGATGAGTTTCAGTGCCGGAGCACGGTTCATTGCCTTAATGGGTGGGGAACAAATGAGTTTCTACGATTGGTATGCTGATCTACCACCTGCATCTCCCCAAGTTTGGGGTGAACAGACTGATGTTCCAGAATCCGCAGAATGGTATAACAGTTCTTACATTATTATGTGGGGATCAAATGTCCCATTAACTCGGACGCCGGATGCACACTTCATGACAGAAGTTAGGTATAAAGGAACAAAGATTGTGGCGGTTAGCCCTGATTATGCTGAAAATGTAAAATTTGCTGATGACTGGCTTGCACCAGAACCAGGTAGTGATTCTGCTGTCGCTCAAGCAATGACTTATGTAATTTTAGATGAATTTTACCAAAAGCACCCAGTTAAACGTTTCATTGATTATTCCAAGCGATTTACTGATTTACCATTCATGGTTGAATTGGAACCAAGTACAGCAAATGGTGATCACTATACACCAGGTCGCTTCGTCCGGATTAGTGACTTAGTTGCTGATGATACAATTGTCAATCCAGCATGGAAGACAGTTGTTTATGACCAAAATAACCACAAGATTGTTGTTCCAAATGGAACGATGGGACAAGAATATAATGCTAAGGAAAAATGGAATCTTGAATTATTAGACCAAAATGGTAATAAGATTGATCCGGCACTCTCTATTAATGATCAAGATGGCGAAACTGAACAAATTGTTGCTGATTTTCCAGCATTTAGTAATGACGGAAACAGCGTTGTGCAACGTCATTTACCAGTTAAAAAGCTCAAATTCACAGATGGCAAAGAACATTTAGTAACTAACGTTTATGATTTGATGATGGCTCAAATGGGAATTAATCGGACTGGTAATGATGAACTTGCTGCTAAAGATGCAATGGATGCTGAGAGCTACTTTACTCCTGCTTGGCAGGAAAGCCGTTCGGGAGTAAAAGCAGAGCAAGTTATTCAAATTGCTCGTGAATTTGCCCAAAACGCGGCCGAAAATGAAGGGCGGAGTATGGTAATCATGGGTGGTGGGGTCAACCACTGGTTCAATGCCGATATGAACTATCGAAACATTATTAATATGCTGATGTTGTGTGGTTGTGTTGGTATGACTGGTGGTGGTTGGGCTCACTACGTTGGTCAAGAAAAGCTCCGTCCACAAGAGGGTTGGGCAAATATTACTTTTGCTAATGACTGGGAAAAAGGTGGTGCCCGTCAAATGCAAGGTACTACTTGGTATTACTTTGCAACTGATCAATGGCGTTATGAAGAAATTGATAACCAGGCTCAAAAATCACCTGTTTGGAAGAGTAAACATTCCTACTTACATAATGCTGATTATAATCAAATGGCAATTCGTTTAGGATGGTTACCATCATACCCACAATTTGATCGTAATCCGTTATCTTTTGCAAAAGATTACAATACAACTGATATTAATGAAATTTCAAAGAAAGTTGTCGATGAATTGAAGAAGGGCTCTTTACATTTTGCTGCTGAAGATCCTGATGCTAACCAAAATCAACCCAAAGCGTTCTTCTTATGGCGTTCAAACTTATTTGCTTCTTCTGGCAAGGGTGCCGAATACTTTATGAAACATTTATTAGGCGCTGAAAATGGATTGCTTGCTAAACCTAATGATCGAGTTAAGCCCCAGGATATGATTTGGCGTGACAAAGGAGCGATTGGTAAGTTAGATCTTGTTGTTGATATGGACTTCCGAATGGTTTCAACACCAATGTACTCCGATGTTGTCCTACCAGCTGCTACTTGGTATGAAAAGAAGGACCTTTCATCAACTGATATGCATCCATTTATTCACCCATTTAATGCAGCAGTTAGTCCAATGTGGGAATCAAAGTCTGACTGGCAACAATTCAAGCTCTTGGCTAAGACTGTTTCTGAAATGGCAAAGAAATACATGCCGGGAACCTTCTATGATCTTAAGAGCGCACCATTAGGACATAATACTCAAGGGGAAATTGCTCAACCATACGGGGAAATTAAAGATTGGAAGAACGGTGAAACAGAACCAATCCCTGGGAAAACCATGCCTTCTTTAAAATTAGTTACCCGTGATTATACTAAGATCTATGACAAATACATCACTCTTGGCCCTAATATAGTAAATAATTATAACTATAACGTTGATGATCAATATGATTACCTCAAAGACATGAATGGAATTGCTAGTGAAGGCATTGGTGCAGGCTGTCCATTACTTGATGAAGACGAAAAAGTATGTGATGCAATCTTACGAATGTCAACTGCTTCCAATGGTAAACTCGCTGATCGAGCTTGGGAAAAGAAGCAAGAACGGACTGGTGAACATTTGACAGATATTGGTCGCGGTCATGCTGATGATTCAATGTCGTTTAAGCAAATCACTGCTCAACCACAAGAAGCCTATCCAACACCAATCGGAACTTCTGCTAAACATGGTGGAGCTCGCTACACACCATTTTCATCAATGACTGAACGAAATGTTCCTACATTTACTCTTACAGGACGTCAGCATTACTACCTTGATCATGAAATTTTCCGTGAATTTGGTGAAAATATGGCAACTTATAAACCATCTTTGCCACCGGTTGTAATGGCTCCAGGAGATGTTGATGTTCCGCCAGTAAAAGATGAAGTTACACTTAAATATATGACTCCTCATGGTAAATGGAATATTCATACGATGTACTACGATAACCTTGAAATGTTGACATTATTCCGGGGTGGTCCAACTATTTGGATTAGTCCCCAAGATGCCGATAAGATCAAGGTAAAAGATAATGACTGGATTGAAGTTTATAACCGTAATGGGGTTGTTACTGCGCGGGCGGTTGTTTCTGTTCGGATGCCTGAGGGGTCAATGTACATGTACCACGCCCAAGATAACGAAATTTACGAACCTCTTTCTACCATTACCGGTAATCGTGGGGGATCACATAATGCACCAACGCAAATCCACATTAAGCCAACACACATGGTTGGAGGATACGGCCAATTAAGTTACGGTTGGAATTACTATGGACCAACTGGAAACCAACGTGATCTTTATGCAAATGTAAGAAAACTGAAGAAGGTGAACTGGAGTGAAGATTAAAGCACAAATCAGCATGGTCTTAAACCTCGATAAGTGTATTGGTTGTCATACCTGTTCAGTAACTTGTAAGAATACATGGACAAATCGTCCAGGCGCTGAATACATGTGGTTTAATAATGTTGAAACTAAGCCAGGTGTCGGTTATCCAAAACGCTGGGAAGATGAAGATCAATACCATGGAGGGTGGACCCTTAATTCAAAAGGTAAATTAAAATTACGTGCTGGAAGCAAATTAAATAAAATTGCTCTTGGCAAGATTTTTTACAATAATGATATGCCAGAGTTAGATAACTACTACGAACCATGGACCTATGACTATAAGACATTATTTGGTCCTGAACAAAAGCACCAACCCGTTGCTCGTCCTAAGTCGCAAATTACTGGCGAAGGAATGGAATTAACCACTGGTCCTAACTGGGATGATGACTTAGCAGGATCAACTGAATATGTCCAACAGGATCCTAACATGCAAAAAATTGAAGGGGATATCAAAAATAACTTTGAGCAGGCATTTATGATGTATCTTCCCCGATTATGTGAGCACTGTTTAAATGCGCCTTGTGTAGCCTCTTGTCCATCAGGTGCAATGTATAAACGAGATGAAGATGGGATTGTTTTAGTAGACCAAGAACGCTGCCGAGGATGGCGTTTTTGCATGACTGGATGTCCATATAAGAAGGTCTACTTTAACTGGAAGACTCATAAAGCTGAAAAATGTACTTTTTGCTATCCGCGAATTGAAGAAGGCCAACCAACAGTTTGCGCCGAAACCTGTGTCGGTCGAATTCGATATATTGGTGCTATTCTATACGATGCTGATCGAGTAGAAGAGGCAGCTTCAACTCCTGATGAGAGTAAGCTGTATGAAGCACAACTTGGCTTATTCCTCGATCCCAACGATCCTGAAGTTGTCAAGCAAGCACTCAAGGATGGCATTTCTGAAGAGATGATTGAGGCTGCACAAAAGTCACCGATCTATAAAATGGCAGTAAAAGAAAAGATTGCCTTCCCGCTTCACCCAGAATACCGGACAATGCCAATGGTTTGGTACATTCCGCCGCTATCACCAGTTATGAGTTACTTTGAAGGACGGGACTCAATAAAGAATCCTGAAATGATCTTCCCAGGAATTGATCAAATGCGGGTGCCTGTTCAATACTTGGCAAGTCTATTAACTGCTGGAAACGTTCCTGTCATCAAGAAAGCCTTATATAAACTTGCAATGATGCGGCTATACATGCGTGCTAAGACTAGTGGTCGGGATTTTGATAGCAGTAAACTAGAACGAGTTGATTTAACAGAAGAACGGGCAACATCACTTTATCGTTTACTGGCAATTGCTAAATATGAAGACCGCTTTGTTATTCCAAGTAGCCAAAAGGCAGAAATGGAAGATGCACAAACCGAACAAGGTAGTCTTGGCTATGATGAATGTGAAGGCTGTGCATTAGCTCCCCAACACAAGAGTATGTTTAAGAAGGCAGAAGCTGGCAAATCAACTAATCAGATTTATGCTGATAGTTTCTATGGAGGGATTTGGCGTGATTGATTTTAGACGATTGACAGATTTAAAGGATACATTTGCCGTTCTTTCCCGTTTGATTGACTATCCTGATACAGAAACGTTTTCACCAGAGATTCGTCAATTATTACTTACGGATAACGTATTATCAACAGCAACGCGGGGAGAATTGTTAAGCCTTTTTGATGAATTAGCCGCACTATCTTCAATCGAAGTCCAAGAGATGTACGCTCACCTTTTTGAAATGAACCGACGTTATACTCTTTATATGTCATACTATAAGATGACCGATTCCCGTGAACGAGGGACCATTTTAGCACGGTTGAAAATGCTATATGAAATGTTTGGTATATCAGAAGCGACCAGTGAACTTTCTGATTATTTGCCTCTATTGTTAGAATTTCTAGCATATGGCGATTATACTAATGATCCGCGTCGTCAGGATATCCAATTAGCATTAAGTGTGATTGAAGATGGAACTTATACCCTTTTAAAAAATGCAGTGACAGATAGTGATAGTCCCTATATTCAGTTAATCAGGCTTACACGTTCATTAATTGGTTCGTGTATTAAAATGGAGGTGCAAGAAGATGCATAATGGCTGGTCAATTTTCTTATGGGTTATTTATCCATATATAATGTTGGCATCATTTTTCATTGGAACATTTGTTAGATTTAAATATTTTCATCCCTCAATTACTGCCAAATCAAGTGAACTTTTTGAAAAGAAATGGCTAATGATCGGAAGCGTTACTTTCCACATTGGAATTATTTTAGCTTTCTTTGGCCACTGCTTAGGAATGTTTATCCCAGCAAGTTGGACAGCTTATTTGGGGATCACTGAACATATGTACCACATCTTTGGGTCATTGATGATGGGAATTCCAGCAGGGATCCTTGCATTTGTGGGAATTGCGATTCTGACTTATCGACGAATGACTTGTTCTCGTGTTTATAAGACAAGTGATATCAATGATATTATTGTCGACTGGGCTTTACTGATTACAATTGCATTAGGTCTAGCATGTACTATTACGGGTGCATTTATCGATTACAACTATCGAACAACGATTAGTCCATGGGCAAGAAGCCTATTTGTTCTTAATCCTCAATGGCAATTGATGCGTTCAGTGCCATTAATTTATAAAATTCACGTTCTCTGTGGATTAGCAATTTTTGGTTACTTCCCATACACCCGGTTGGTTCACGCTTTAACGCTACCTTGGCAATATATTTTCCGTCGTTTTATTGTCTATCGGCGCCGTGCAAGGGTTTATTAGTATATAAGAAGATATAATAAAAGCATCAGATTTCTTTACAGGGAAATTCTGATGCTTTTATATTACGATTATTCGTGATTTGTTCTTGTAAAGGTAACAATTGTACTAGCTAAAATTACTAAAATAGCTCCTAAAACTAAGGAAGGAGTTACCTGAACAGGAAAGAAAAATGAAGAGTAAATAATAACAATTACTGGACCAAGTGCACGAACAATATTTGCTTTACCAGCTGTAATAAACTGCAAGCTAGTATAGAAAAGAAGTAGTGACATAAAGCCATTAAAGAATGCTCCACCAAAGTTAAATGCAACTGCTTGACTAGAAATATGGCTAAATGACGTTCCTGTTATGAGAGCATAGCAGAAAAGTAAAAGAGCCGAAGTAAAATGGTTAAAGAATAAGACATTATTTGGCTCTTCATCACTAACTAGATACTTAGCCACGATATTGTTGGCAGCATACATTAGTGGGTAGATGAATGCACAAATCAATCCAAGAAGGTTATCACTAAATTGAAGTCGGCTTCCTGAAATAAAGAAAGAACCGAGAATGCAAAGAATAATTGCTAAATAATCCCACTTTGTAATCTTTTCCTTTAAGAAGATATAAGATAGGAAGAAAACATAAACTAAATACATTCGAGCGATAAGGGTAACTGTGATTGGACTTAAGGTGGAGAGAGCAATATATTGAAGAATAATTCCGACTGCATTTGTTCCACCCAAAAGCCATAACCACAGGCTCTTAAGATTGGTTAAAGAAACATGCTGACGAGTAATGAGGATTGTTGCAAAAGTAAAAATTGCAGCAAACGCACTAGTGAAAATTCCCCCAACAACCGGACTCAAGCTAGTAAGTGAAAATTTATTAAGAACCGGACTAATACTACTAAATAGGAGAGAAATCAGATTTAATTCAATTCCCCATAGTTGCTTCTTTGGGACACTTTTTATATTCATTTAGTCACATCCAATACTTTTTATTACTTTAATCCTAATGAATTATATTCTTAAGTCTATTAGGAAAATGACTAAATATTTTAGTTTACATAATATTCAGAATAATAACTATTCAAATTTGAAATTTTGAACAACTTTATCAAGGTCTTCTTGTTCAATCCCTAGGTAGTGACGTGTATTTCGTTCAGAGGAGTGGTTAAACAACTGGGAAATAATTTCAACGTTAACACCTTTCTTATAGAGTTGTCGACCAAAAGTCTTTCTAAAAGAGTGCGTTCCAATCTTAGCAACGATTTTATTGTTTTCCGTTTTTCTAGCCATTCGTTGAAGCATCTCATAAAAGCCGTGTACAGAAAAATGGCCTTCTTGTTTTCCAGGGAAAAGGTAATCATTTTCATCTTTATAATCTAAGTCATTAAGGTAATCAATAATCTCGGCAAGGCAATTATTCCAAAAGAGCGTTTTAGCTTTACCAGTTTTTTGTTCAATAACACGGGTTTTAGTTTTATTTAGAACATGACCAACTCTTAACGTTACAACGTCTGATGCTCGTAATCCATTATTGAGGGCAATTGCAATTAGTAATAGGTTACGATTAACCAATTCAGGACGCGAATGCAGCTTAATTGTCTCACGTAACTGATCATATTCTTCGAGAGTCAAGAATTTAACATTTTCTACCCATATTTTCCGTTTACCCTTGATTTGACCATTAGTTTTATTTTTGGGAATATAAACTCGTTTTTTAGTTGACATAATATTTCTTCCTTTGTTAATTTGCGAGGTAATCAACTAAAGCAGGGACGATTTCCTCTCCTTCTTTCCGCCCAGTTTCATAAAGTGCTCGAATTTTCTTAATATTTCCTTCAATCCGCTTAATTTTAATTGGTTTAGAGGGAGCAATATTAAAGATCTTTCCTTCACGAGACAAACGATTAATTTCAGCAATCTGTTGGTTGTAGAGAAGGGGACGATCAATCCCCGCTTTAGCAAATTCGGGATAATCTTTATATACCATGTCGTATAACTTCTTTACGGCAGAACTGGATGGCTTCTTTCGGTAGTTAACGTCCCGAGTCCGGACAACAACAATCTTGTCGTAACCCTGTTGTTGCGCAATATCAAATGGAATTGAATCTGTAATTCCACCATCAAGGCAAGGCCCTTGGGAAGTTTCTTGAGGATCTGAAAGAAACGGCATCGAAGAAGAAGCCTTGAGGGCATTAGTTAGCTCCTCACCAACTGGATCCGTAAATAAAACTGTTTTTCCTGTTTTTACAGAAGTAGCAACTGCTGTGAAATGAGATGCTGACCGTCGATATGCTGCTTCATTAAAATTCTGCCAAGAATATCCGTGATCTTCAAAAAGATAATCAAGATTAATTATTTGCTTTTTAAATACGCGAGCCATCGAGATATATTGACGATCGTGCCGATGATTGATATTGATATTAGCAGCGCGTCCATATTGCTTAGAGACGAAATTAACTCCACAAAGCGAACCAGCAGAAACGCCAATTACACTTCGAAATTCAATATGGTGAGCGAGAAATGTATCAACAATTCCGGCAGTATATTGTCCACGGAATGCGCCACCTTCTAAAACTAATGCTGCATTATATAACATGACCTGAAATAACTCCTTTTTGCTCACTAAAGTTAGCTAAAATAGCCTAATTTTTAGTGAGACACTTTTTCAATAAAATTATACAACAGTCTTACATGAAAATATAGGATTTTAAAAGCTTGTTATATCAACGTTTATTCTCAGTTAACGTAAGACTCTTTTATCAAAAGAGTCTTACTAATTTTAAAATAATGCAAAAATAGGGATAAAAACAGCTTTTGCCTCTCAAACGAACTGAAATTCATTTTGATGAGTAGTAGGTCGTTACAATTCGTCTCAGAAGGAAAACGCATATTGCTATCAAAAAATGAGTAAATAGACAGTAAATATTTAAATATGAACTTTTTATGAAGAAACTATTGATAATTTAAGATAATCATAATAAAATAGTGCACAGTTAATTGTTAAACGTTTAGCAAAAAGTAAAGAAACGGGGTTATTTCTATGCTAGAACGCAAGGAACATAAGAAAATGTATAAAAGCGGTAAAAATTGGGCAGTCGTTACACTCTCTACTGCTGCGTTGGTGTTTGGCGCAACAACTGTAAACGCATCCGCGGACACTAATACTGAAAATAATGATTCTTCTACTGTACAGGTTACAACTGGCGATAATGATATTGCTGTTAAAAGTGTGACACTTGGTAGTGGTCAAGTTAGTGCAGTTAATGATGCGACTATTAAAAATTCTGCTAATGCAAATAGTGCTTCTTCTGCCGCTAATACACAAAATTCTAACAGTCAGGTAGCAAGTTCTGCTGCAACAACTTCATCTACAAGTTCAGCATCTTCATCAACTAACACAGATAGTAAAGCAACTAAAGAAAATACTAATGTAGCTAAAGAGGATGATACACAAAAAGCTGCACCCGCTAACGAATCTTCTGAAGCCAAAAGCGAACCGGCTGTAAACACTAATGATTCTTCAGTTGCCAAAAACGATGATCAACAATCCAGTAAAAAGAATACTGCCGCTAAGTTAAACAAGGATGCTGAAAACGTTGTAAAAAAGGCGGGAATTGATCCTAACAGTTTAACTGATGACCAGATTAAAGCATTAAATAACTGAAACTTGAAAGTACTCAAAAGGACCGGAGCCGCTATCAGCTCTGGCTTTTCT
>OFGE01000624.1_pt1 | contig 37892 bp, 41 predicted proteins | sample 1521681 | NCBI WGS metagenome assembly OFGE01 (sample SAMEA3504093, study PRJEB24116) | mouse gut metagenome | biome: mouse gut; feature: mouse-associated habitat; material: faeces | place: Denmark | collected 2011
AACTAAAATCTGCTCCTGAGACTTCCACAATCTTTTCAAATCCTATAACCTTTTCACATAAAATCGTTTTTCCCATTTTAGAAGGGCCTACCAAAGAAGTCAAAAAGCCAGACACCTTTATTGCCTGCATTAAACGAAATTCATATGGCAGATCTGAAACTGCAGATTTACGTGATATATAAGTATATTCAGGAAATGCACCTGGTCTGAACACATCTTCCGCCTTTAATCCCATCATCAGTTTCTCCTTTTCCATTTTTATTTATTATACCACTTATATATTATAATTAAACCTTTTTTATCCAATTTAATACATTTTTATTAGTTTTATACACTATAAATTATTTTTATCACAAAAACGGAGAGCCTCACACTCTCCGCTTCCCATCCACCATCTTACAATACACCACCGCCACAATCGTACTCACCGCCGTAGCCGCGATCCCCGGTCCCACGATTGCCGCCGGATTCACGCTCCCATACTGGCTCCGGTATGCAATCACATTCACCGGGATTAATTGCAGTGACGAGATGTTGATAATCAGGAATGTACACATCTCATTGCTGGCAATCCCCTTTTTCCGTGCTTTCCCCGGCAGCCGTCCTTTCCTGCGGTCATCCTCAAGCTTAGAAAGCTCTTCCATCGCCCGTAATCCTGCCGGCGTTGCCGCCCACCCAAGCCCCAGCACATTGGCAATGATGTTCGTGGTAATATGCTCCTGCGCCGGATGAGCCCCGGGAAGTTCGGGGAACAGGAAGCGTACAAGGGGGCGTATCCTGCGGGACGCCCCGCGGATGATCCCGGCTTTTGACGCAATCTCCATCAACCCCACCCAAAAAGACATGACGCCCATCATGGTAATACAAAGGGTAATTGCTTCTTTGGATGAATCAAGGGCCGCATTTGTAATATCCGGCATCCGTCCGGTAAAAGCGGCAAAGATAATCCCAATCAAGATCATACCCGCCCATAGGTAATTCAACATTTACTGCACCTTCTTATGGCTTTTACTTCTACCATATGCAGCTCATTTCCGTAATAGAATATAGTTGATTTCCGTATATTTTCATATTATATTATTATAACAGACGCGGCTGAGATAAGAGAGACTTGGAGGGGATATTGTGGAAAATCTACGAATCGAACTGCCTGAGAGAGTAGACAGGATTATTACCATATTACAAAATCACGGATACGAGGCATATGCAGTGGGCGGCTGCGTCAGAGATTCCGTCCTCGGAAGAGAACCGGAAGACTGGGACATCACTACGTCGGCGACGCCTGAGGAAACGAAAGCGCTGTTCTGTAAGACTTTTGATACAGGAATCCAGCATGGGACAGTCACGGTACTCATGGGGGAGGAAGGCTTTGAGGTGACGACCTACCGGATTGACGGGGAGTACGAGGACAGCCGCCACCCCAAGGAGGTGACGTTCACCCGCAGCCTGCGGGAGGACCTGCGAAGAAGGGATTTCACGATCAATGCCATGGCATATAATGAGAAGGACGGGCTGGTAGATATCTTCGGCGGAATACGGGATATTCAGGCAAATATAATCCGGTGCGTGGGAAATGCAAAGGAGCGGTTCTTAGAGGATGCGCTTAGAATCCTGAGAGGGCTTCGTTTTGCGGCACAGCTTGATTTCGGCATTGAGGAGGATACAAGGCGGGCAATGGGGGAGCTTGCCCCTACCCTTGGGAAGATCAGTGCGGAGCGGATTCAGGTGGAGCTTGTGAAAATGATTACGTCGGACAGGCCGGAGTTTTTAAGGGATGCGTACGAATTGGGCGTCACCCGGGTATTCCTGCCGGAATTTGACCGTATCATGGTAACAGGACAGGAAACGCCCCACCATATGTATTCCGTGGGGGAGCACACGCTTCATGCGATGAAAAATATCCGGGCGGATAAGGCGCTAAGACTTACGATGCTGCTGCATGACATGGGTAAACCTGCACGAAAGACGGTGGATGAGCAAGGGGTGGCACATTTTAAAAAGCATGCCGCGGAAAGCCAGATAATTGCAAAGGATGTGCTGAAAAGGCTGAAATTCGACAATGACACACTGAATAAAGTAACAAGGCTGGTCTGTTACCATGACTACCGGATGCCTGCGGCGGCGAAGAATGTGCGCCGTGCAATGAACCAGATTGGGGAAGATATATTCCCTTACTATATGGAAGTCCGCCGTGCAGATGTCTTGGCACAGAGTATGTACCGGCGTGATGAGAAGATAAAGAATCTGGATGAGATTGAGGCGTTATACCGGGAGATTATAAAGGAGAAACAGTGTGTAACCCTAAAGGGGCTCGCCGTATCCGGGAAGGATTTGATAGCCTTGGGAATGAAGCCGGGGAAGGAGATTGGAGCTTGTCTGAACCAATTATTGGAACGGGTCATTGAGGAGCCGCAGTGGAATGAGAAAGAGAAATTATTGGAGTTGGTATCTGCTGTTAACGCGGAAGCAGACCATGATAGAAAGAGCATAGAGTAAGCCGCTTAGGTAAATAACACCCGGGAACCTTGCATATTTCCCCGCATCCAATCATACGTTAGAGAGAATATGTAATGTAAGTGCAGGGGATGGATATGCAGGAGTATGAACTAAATGTATTAGAACAGTATGATGTAGAAGTCAGCGGCACCCGCAAGACGAGGGGTGCTGTTTTATGCGACTCAGACCAGGGGCTTCTGCTGCTGAAGGAAGTAAAAGTGTCAGAAAAGCGTATTCCTGCGTTGTATGAGTTGCATGAGTATCTGAATGCCCAGGGATATACCAGGACGGACAGAATCATACGGACGAAGGAAGGGGAATATCTCGCCGTGTCGGAAGACGGAAGCCAGTATTTGCTGAAATCCTGGTTCCAGGGGCGGGAGTGCGATATTAAGAAACCGGCTGAACTGCTTGCGGCGTCAGGAAACCTTGCCAAGCTGCATGTGTTGATGTGCAAGAGGTTAGAAAACAGCGTGGCTCCGGGGGCGCATCTGGGGGAGGAATACCTCCGGCATAACCGGGAACTAAAGAAAGTGCGGAAATTCATGCGTGGGATATCGCCTAAGGGAGAGTTCGAGTCGGCTTTCCTGAAATATTTTGAGCAAATGTATCAGTGGGCGGACTGTGCCGGCCATGAGCTGAACGAATCCGGCTATGACGAGATTTACCGGGAGAGCGTGGAGAAAGGATGTATGACCCACGGGGAGTACAACTACCACAATATTTTAATGCTCTCGGGAGAACACTGTTACAGGAAAGAGCCATGCCAGATTGCGGTTACGAACTTTGAAAAATTTAAAAGAGATGTACAAGTGGAAGATTTGTACTATTTCCTGCGGAAAGTGATGGAAAAACAAGGATGGAAAGTCAGGCTGGGCGATAATATGCTGAATGCTTACTCGGCAATCCGCCCGCTTTCCAGGGAAGAGATGGAATATCTCAAAATCCGGCTCATTTACCCGGAAAAATTCTGGAAGGTGGCGAATTCCTACTATCATTCCAACAAAGCATGGATTTCTGCGAAGAGTATTGAGAAACTTAGCATGGCTATCCGGCAGACAGAGGAAAAGAAGAGGTTTTTAGAAGAGATATTTTCTTTTCATTTGTAGATTCCTGTTGTATAATAGAATCATTAAGGACAGGAGGTACAAAAATGGAATACCGTGAAAGATATGAGGGATGGTTGAACGACCCATATTTCGATGAAGCAACAAAGGAAGAATTAAGAAGCATTGCAGAGGATGATAACGAGATCAAGGAACGTTTTTATAAGGATTTGGAATTCGGGACGGCTGGTCTTAGGGGAATCATCGGTGCGGGGACGAACCGCATGAACATTTATACGGTAAGGAAGGCGACTCAAGGGCTTGCAAACTATATTATCAGCAAGGACGGACAGAAAAAGGGGGTCGCAATCGCGTTTGATTCCCGCCGGATGTCTCCGGAATTTGCAGATGAGGCGGCGCTTTGCCTTGGGGCGAATGGAATCAAGGCGTATGTGTTCGAGTCTCTGCGCCCGACGCCGGAGCTGTCTTATGCAGTGCGCTCTCTGGGATGTATCGCAGGAATCAACATTACGGCAAGCCACAACCCGCCGGAGTACAACGGATACAAGGTCTACTGGGAGGATGGCGCCCAGATTACGCCGCCCCATGATAAGGGTATCATGGATGAAGTGAAGGCTGTTGTGGATTACAGCACGGTCAAGACCATGGGGCTTGAGGATGCGAAGGCAGCAGGCGTGTATGAAGTAATCGGTGCGGCGGTGGATGACGGTTACATAGCAGAGCTGAAAAAGCAGGTTATCCATCAGGATTCGATTGATGCGGTGGGGAAGGAACTCAAGATTGTATACAGCCCGCTCCATGGAACAGGGAATATTCCTGCAAGGCGGATTTTGAAGGAGCTTGGATTCGAGAATGTCTATGTTGTAAAAGAGCAGGAGCTTCCCGACGGTGAGTTCCCGACGGTTTCTTATCCGAACCCGGAGGCAAAGGAAGCTTTTGAGCTGGGACTTAGGCTTGCGAAGGAAGTGGACGCGGACTTGGTGCTTGCCACAGACCCGGATGCAGACCGGCTTGGCGTGTACGTGAAGGATGCGAAGTCAGGTGAGTACAAGGTACTGACCGGCAATATGTCCGGCTGTCTCCTTGCCGATTATGAGATTGGGCAGCGCAAGGCTTTGAAGGGGCTTCCGGACGACGGCTGTCTGATTAAGACGATTGTTACGTCCAATCTGGCGGACGCCATTGCGAAGGGGTATGGAATCGGCTTAATTGAAGTGCTGACTGGATTCAAGTTCATCGGGCAGCAGATTCTTGGATTCGAGACGACAGGCAAGGGTTCCTATCTCTTTGGGTTTGAGGAGAGCTACGGCTGCCTGATTGGAACCCATGCAAGGGATAAAGATGCGATTGTTGCGACTATGGCGCTGTGTGAAGCTGCGGCTTACTATAAGACTCAGGGCAAGACGCTGTGGGATGCAATGGTGGACATGTATGACAAGTATGGCTATTATAAGGATGATATTCAGTCTATCACGCTGAAGGGAATCGAAGGCTTGCAGAAGATTCAGGAGATTCTCGAGACGCTGCGCAAGAATCCGCCTACAGAGGTTGGAGGTTATCAGGTTGTGAAGGCAAGAGATTATCAGGCTGAGACGGTCAAGGATATAGCGACAGGGGATGTGACAGGAACAGGCCTGCCTAAGTCCAATGTCCTGTACTATGACCTGACAGACGATGCATGGCTGTGCGTAAGGCCGTCCGGAACGGAGCCGAAAGTGAAGTTCTACTATGGCATTAAGGGAAGCTCTCTTGCGGATGCAGATGAAAAATCGGCAAAGCTCGGAGAAGAAGTTCTGTCTATGATTAACAAGATGCTGTAAGAGTCCCAAAAACCTTGAAAATAGCTGAAAATACGGCGAAAACCCAAGAATTTGCCTTGACATTTATCGGGAAAGAAGTTATAACTGTATCTATAGGTCTTCATGCGACATTTGTATGAGGCCGCAGAATAGATAATAGAATAAAAATAAGGGATTCTATGTGTAGACAAGAGGAGGAAATTATCCATGAACAAGACAGAATTAGTGGCAGCGATTGCTGATCAGGCAGAATTATCCAAGAAGGATGCTGAAAAAGCGTTAAAGGCTTTTATTGATGTGGTAACAGATGAATTAAAGAAAGAGCACAAGGTTCAGTTGGTTGGATTCGGAACTTTTGAAGTGAGCAAGAGAGAGGCAAGAGAGGGAAGAAATCCGCAGACTGGAGAGACGATGAAGATTGAGGCTTGCAAGGCTCCTAAGTTCAAAGCCGGAAAAGCATTGAAAGACGCTGTCAACGAGTAATTCATTTTGTATAGGAAACCGGCGCGGGATGGAGTTGGATTCGGATGAAAGGAAGAGCTGATTCCGTGGCGGGGACTGACATGGGGATTAGGATGCCGCGGGGGTCGGATAAGACCTCTGGGCATCTTTTTTGTTGTAGGAAAGGAAAATGATTCATGAGATTAGATAAGTTTTTGAAGGTGTCACGGCTGATTAAGCGCAGGACCGTGGCAAATGAAGCGTGCGACGCAGGACGTGTGACCGTCAACGGGCAGGTGGCGAAGGCCTCTGTGAAGGTGAAGGTGGGAGACGTAATCGAGATTCAGTTCGGCACGAAGACTGTAAAAGTGGAAGTTTTAGACATTCAGGACACTACAAAGAAGGAAGAAGCAAAAGACTTGTTCAAATATTTGTAATATTTGGCGTCAGCCTTTCATATGATTATTAAGAAAGGTTGTGAAGCGCATGGAAGAAAGAACCATACAGAAAAATCATAAGCTGGTAATCAATAACCGGAAGACCAGCATGGTGACCGGGGTAATCGACGTGTTATCTTTTGACCTGAATGAAATCCTTCTGGAAACGGAACAGGGGATGATGATGGTGAAAGGGTCGGATCTGCACGTCAACCGGCTGAGTGTGGAAAAGGGAGAAGTGGATCTCTCGGGAAATATTGACAGTGTCGCCTATTCTGATGTCCAGGCGCACGCAAAACAGCAGGAGAACCTGTTCTCGAAGTTGTTTAGGTGACGCTATGCCGGGAATCAGGGAGGAAATGATGGTGTTTCTGGCAGCAGTGGTGTCCGGTGCCATTGTCCGGCTTGTCTATCAGTGCATCCGGTGTTTCCGCCGGATTGTCAGCCATACCCTTGCGGCAATCGGCGCGGAGGATTTGATTTTCTGGCTAGGCTCTGCTGTCTATCTATTTGTGCAAATTTACCATACAAGCGATGGTAGTATCCGTTGGTATTTTGTACTAGGTGTTGTGCTTGGCGTGGCTTTCATGTGGGTTTTCCTTGACAGGGAGGAAAAACTGTTCAAAAAGATTTACGGCAGGAAACAAGAAAGTTATCGTCAGGGACTTGATAAAAAAGAAGAAAAAAGTTAAGATAAGAAAGAATAAGGGTGAGTATAACAGGCAGGGGTGCCTGTGAATAAGGGTGAATCGCATATGGGGAATACGGAAAAGAGACGTCCGAAAAGGCATCGGAAGAGACGTATGCAGCGTCATAAGAGGAGCGTACTGGCGGTCAGCGCGGTCGTTCTCCTTTTGTTTGCAGTCGTGACGGCGAATAGTATATCGCTTAGGGCCAAGGAGAAGGAGTACTTGGGCCAGGAGCAGGATTTGGAACAACAGATCGAGGAAGAGAAAGCGCGCGCAGAAGAGATAGAGGAGCTTCGGGAGTACGTGGGGACAGACCAGTATGTAGAAGACATTGCGCGGGAGAAACTAGGGTTAGTTCACGAGAACGAGATCATACTGAAAGAAAAATAATGGACAGAGGATAAGCTTTAGGATAGGTTCCTAAGGCTTTTTATTTTTTGTTTTTTGAAAATTATGTCTGAAAACCGTTGAAAGGGGAGCAAAGAATGGTGGAAATAAAGGAAAAGACGGCATTTATCAACCCATATGTCGTACAGATGGACAAGTTTGCAGATTCTTTGGTGCATTTGTCAAAAACATTCCTTACGCTGGAGGATTATAAGGGGACATTTTCTAAGGATGAGGTCGAGGAAATGTTCCAAAAGGTCACGGATAAAGTCTGTGAGAACTGTGAGAAGCGGCAGTGGTGCATGGGGGAGAACCGTGTCCATACATACCAGATGCTATATGAGATTCTATGCACGGTGGAGGATTTCGGCGCAGAGCTGAGCGTAGAATTGAAACGAAGCCTGCAGAAACGGTGTATACGGGCGCCCAGATTCTTGCGGGAGACGTTGGAGACATATGAGAACGCCAAGAAGATTATGATGTGGAGCAATAAGATGGTGCAGAACCGGGAGGGGTATGCGCAGCAGCTCAACCGTTTTGCGGAAATGATCCAGCATACGACCCGTGAGCTGGACGCCGGTATTTTTGAGGACGAGCATCTGGAAAAGCGGTTGAAAACCCAGCTTCGCAAAGGCGGGGCGAGGATGCTGTCGTCGGTGTTCTATATGACGGCCCAGGGGAAGTATGAGATTCATCTTACTGTGAAATCTATGAAGGGGCATATGATTGCCACGAAGGAGCTGGCGTCTGTCGTGGGAGCATGTACGGGAAGGACGATGACGCCCCAGATGGGGGAACGCCCGCTGGTGGGGGAGGAATATTGTACGGTGGCGTGCGTGGAGAGCGCCAGATACCATACGCTTCAGGGCGTGGCGAAGATAGGGAAGGGGTGTGCCAAGATATCCGGGGATACTTTCCTTATGACGGACTTGCCCGGGGGGAAGAAAGGGATTGCGCTGTCGGACGGCATGGGTTCCGGGGAGGAGGCTTTCAAGGAGAGCAAGATGGTGGTGGAGATGTTAGAAGAGCTTCTGGAAGCTGGCTTCCCTGTGACGATGGCGATCCAGCTTATGAATACGGCGCTGGTGATTGCCCGGGAGGAGGTTCGCTTCTCTACCATTGACGCAAGCCTGTTCGATTTGTACAGCGGGACTTGCGAGTTTGTCAAGGCGGGGGCTTCGACTACATTTATCAAGCGGAAGGACGAGGTGGAGACGATTACTTCTACGTCCCTGCCTGTGGGAGTAATCCGGGAGCTTGAGTTAGAACCGGTGGAGCGGCAGCTTGAGTCGGGGGATTATGTGATTATGGTGACGGACGGGGTGCTGGATGCATTGCCGGTAGGGGAGCAGGAGACGTTGATGCGCAAATTTATAAAGGATGCGGATATCGTGAACCCGAAAGAGCTGGCGCACCATATTCTTGAGCAGGTGTTGGCATGGACGGAAGAAGAGCCGGTGGATGATATGACGGTGTTGGTAATTGGAATGTGGAAACTGTAAAGATATATAAAATACTTGATTTTTACACAGGATTTATTTATATTATAACTGTTTTCCAGGGTAAAAATGTACAGAATCAGATAGAAGGATAAATATATGTATCAGCGGGTGAAAGAGTATATCCGGCGTTATCATATGCTGGATGGGAAGGATAGGGTAATAACAGGCGTATCGGGAGGTGCAGATTCCATATGCCTTCTTTTCATGCTTAGTAAGATGAGCCTGGAGTCAGGGTTTACGATAGTTGCCGTCCATGTGCATCACGGGCTGCGGGGCGATGCGGCGGATGGGGATGCGGCATATGTGGAGGATATCTGCAGGGAACTGGGGATTAAGCTTCGGACATTTCATGAAGATGTGCAGGGATACGCCCGGAAAAAGGGGCTGACTCTGGAAGAGGCGGGACGGGATGTAAGACGGAGGATATTTGAAAAGGTGTTGGAGCAGGAGAAGGGGACGAGGATTGCGCTTGCACATCACCAGAATGATAATGCGGAGACGCTGGTCTTGAATCTGTGCCGGGGATGCGGGCTTCGTGGGCTTGGAGGGATTGCGCCGATTGCCGGGGCGTGGATTCATCCTCTTTTGTGCCTGAAAAGGGAGGAAATTGAATCATATCTGGGAAATCGGGGAATATCTTATTGTACGGATGAGTCGAACCTATCGGATGATTATACCAGGAACCGGGTCCGTGCTCATGTGCTCCCGTATCTTGAGGACCAGGTCAACAGCCAGACTGTCCGCCATATGTCGGAGACGATGGAGCAGATGCGGCTGGTGGGGGAGTTCGTGGATCAGGAGGTCAGCCGGTATGAGGAGAGGTGCGTCCGGTACGGGGGAGGCAAAGCCGTACTTATGGAAGCGGAATTCCGGCAGGTTCCGGACGCACTTCGCAGGTTCGTGCTTCAAGAAATGCTTTGCCGGATAGCGGGAAGAAGGAAAGATATAGGGAGTGTCCATATTACAGCGTTGGAAGAGCTGGGGAAACGTCAGGTGGGCAGGCAGGTAGATTTGCCTTATGGGATGCGTGCAAGGCGATGTTATGAGGGAATCGAAGTGTTTATCCGTAAACCGAACGGAGAAGGGTGTTTGGAATTCGAGCTGTCTGCAGAGAAAGGGCTGATAAGCTGTAAAGAAATGACGGAAGGTGCAGTTTGCGAATGCCCTGCCGAGGCAAGGGTATTTGAGCGGACGGCAGATATGGCAATATTTCCGGAAAACCCCTACACGAAATGGTTTGATTATGATATAATTGAAAATACTGTTAAAATCAGGCATCGCCGGCCAGGAGATTATATTACCATCTCGAAGGAAGGCGGCACCCAGAAGCTGAAACAGTATTTTATTAATGAAAAGATACCGGGCGGCCTGAGGGACAGGATATGGCTTGCCGCAGACGGGCAGCATATTATGTGGGTTGCCGGGTACAGGCAGAACCAGAAGTATCAGATTACAGACAAGACCAGGAGAATCCTGGAATTGAAATTTTACGGAGGACAAGACGATGGGAGAAAGCGTCAGAGTGATGATTTCGGAGACGGAGGTTGCGAAAAGGATTGAGGAAATGGGACGGCAGATCAGTGAGGATTATGCAGGAAAGCAGATTCATCTGATTTGTATCCTGAAAGGGGGCGTGTTCTTCATGTGCGAGCTTGCGAAGCGTATCAGCGTCCCGGTGTCTATGGACTTTATGAGCGTGGGCAGCTATGGAGACGGGACGGCTTCCAGCGGCGTGGTAAGGCTTGTGAAGGATTTGGATGAGTCGTTAGAGGGCAAGGACGTGCTTGTGGTGGAGGACATCATTGATTCCGGAAGGACATTATACTATCTGCTGGATGTACTGAGGAAGAGACAGCCGAATAGTATGAAGTTATGTACGCTTCTTGACAAGCCGGACAGAAGGGTAAGGGATGTCAAGGTGGATTATGTGGGATTTGAAATCCCAGATGAGTTCGTAGTGGGTTATGGGCTGGACTATGCCCAGAAGTACAGGAATCTGCCGTATATCGGGATTGTAGAAGGCGTGGAATAGAAAGGGGCTTGAGACATTGAATGATAGGAAGGTAAGGGGACTGAGCGGAGCCACGGTCCTGACGTTAGTAGTATTTCTGTTTGTCATATTGTGGCTGACCAATCAGTTCGACCAGAAGGAAGAAGAGATAAACTGGAAGGAATTTGAGGAGCTGGTGACGAGCGATAATCTGGGAAATGTGGTCGTGAACCAGAACAAGAATGTTCCGACAGGGCGGGTGGACATTGAGCTGAAAGATAAACTGGGCGAGCTGAAATATCTCTATGTGTCGGATGTGAATCAGGTTCAGGATTATCTGCAAGAGAAGAATATCAGTTATGAGATGCCGGACGTCCATGAAGACAGCTGGTTTGTGACGGTGGTTGTGCCGGTCGTGCTGACGCTGCTTGGAGTGATGCTGATTTTTACCGTGATGAACCGCCAGAGCGGAGGCGCAAACGCAAAAGCGATGAACTTTGGGAAGAGCCGTGCAAGGCTGAGCATGGGCGGCGATAAGAACATTACGTTTTCACAGGTTGCAGGCCTGAAAGAAGAGAAGGAGGAATTGGAGGAAATCGTGGATTTCTTAAAGTCTCCTAAGAAATATATCCAGGTGGGAGCGAGGATTCCCAAAGGCGTGCTGCTGGTGGGACCTCCGGGAACAGGAAAGACGCTGCTTGCCAAAGCGGTGGCCGGTGAGGCGGGAGTGCCGTTCTTCACGATTTCCGGTTCTGATTTCGTGGAGATGTTCGTGGGCGTTGGCGCGTCCCGTGTCCGTGATTTGTTCGAGGAGGCGAAGAAGAATTCTCCATGCATCATCTTTATTGACGAGATTGACGCTGTGGCGAGACGGCGCGGAACAGGAATGGGCGGCGGCCATGACGAGAGAGAGCAGACGTTAAATCAGCTTTTGGTGGAGATGGACGGATTCGGCGTCAACGAGGGCGTCATCGTGATGGCTGCTACGAACCGTGTGGACATCCTCGATCCTGCAATCCTGCGTCCCGGAAGGTTCGACCGCAGGGTCATGGTGGGCAGGCCGGATATTCAGGGAAGAGAGGATATTCTCAAGGTCCATGCCAAGGGCAAGCCGCTTAGTGAGGAGATTGATTTAAGGCAGATTGCCCAGACCACGGCTGGGTTTACGGGGGCAGATCTTGAGAACCTGCTGAATGAGGCGGCGATTCTGGCGGCGAAGGAGAACCGGATTTATCTGAAACAAGAGGATATCAAGAGGGCGTTCGTCAAAGTCGGAATCGGTGCGGAGAAGAAGAGCCGGGTGATTTCGGACAAGGAAAAGCGGATTACGGCGTTCCATGAGGCGGGACATGCGATTCTGTTCCATGTGCTGCCGGATGTGGGACCGGTCTACAGTGTGTCGATTATTCCCACCGGAGGGGCAGGAGGGTATACTATGCCGCTGCCGGAGAATGACGAGATGTTCAATACAAAAGGAAAGATGCTGCAGGATATCACAGTCGCACTTGGGGGACGTGTGGCGGAGGAGGAAGTGCTGGACGACATTACCACCGGCGCATCTCAGGATATCAAGCAGGCAACCAGCCTTGCGAAGTCTATGGTCACGAAGTTCGGGATGTCCGAAGCGGTCGGCTTGATTAATTATGACAATAACAGTGACGAGGTGTTTATCGGCAGGGATCTTGCCCACGCGTCAAGAGGCTATGGGGAGAGCGTGGCTACGACCATCGATCAGGAAGTGAAGCGTATTATCGATGAGTGCTATGTCAGGGCAAGGAATGTGATTAAGAAATATGACGATGTCCTGCATGCGTGCGCAGATTTGTTGTTGGAGAAGGAGAAGATTTCAAGAGAAGAATTTGAATCATTATTTGCAGGAGAGGTTTCGGAAGCTTAATAATTAAACAGAGTACAGAGAATAATAATTAGGGGGATTACGGCATGAATACACAGGCATTATTTTGTGATGGGACAGCAGGTTATGTGATTCCACAGGAGCCCCGGGAAAATGAATCTGTGAGATTACGTTTCCGCACAGCCAGAGATGATGTAAAAAGAGTACGTCTCATGACGGCTGTCGGCGGTTATGATATGGAGAAAGAAAATGGAAACGGCAACGGCAGTGAATTTGATTATTATGCGATTACATGGCGGTTAAATGAGAATCCGTTCCGTTACTGTTTTGAGATTCAGGATGGAGAAGAGACATGCTATTATGGAAGATGCGGCGTGTCGAAGGAGATTGTGGAGTTCTATAATTTTGTTATCGTACCAGGATTTTCGACGCCTGACTGGGCGAAGGGCGCGGTGATGTACCAGATATTTACCGACCGTTTCTACAATGGAGACAAGTCTAACGATGTGGAAACGAATGAGTATTATTATATCGGCGGGTACAGCCGGAAGGTGACGGACTGGTACAAATACCCGGATGCGATGGGAGTCCGGGAGTTCTATGGGGGCGACTTGAAAGGCGTCATGGAGAAACTGGATTATTTGCAGGAGCTTGGGGTAGAGGTGCTGTACTTTAATCCATTGTTCGTGTCTCCGTCGAACCATAAATATGATATCCAGGACTATGATTATATTGATCCGCATTACGGAGTGATCGTAGAAGACGGCGGAGAGGTCCTGCCAGAGGGAGAGACGCAGAACCGTAAAGCGACGAAGTACCAGAAGCGGGTCACGGATCTTAGGAATTTAGAGGCGAGCAATCAGTTATTTATTGAGCTTGTGGAGGAACTGCACCGGAGAGGGATGAAGATTATCCTGGACGGTGTGTTCAATCATTGCGGTTCTTTTAATAAGTGGATGGACCGGGAGCGGATCTATGAGGGACAGGAGGATTATGAGCCTGGGGCTTATGTGTCGCCGGATAGCCCATATAAGAGTTATTTTCATTTTAACAATGACAGTGAAGAGAACTGGCCTTACAACAATAGCTACGACGGGTGGTGGGGGCATGATACGCTGCCGAAACTGAATTATGAGGATTCTGTGAAACTTGAGAATTACATTTTATATATCGGAAGAAAATGGGTGTCTCCGCCCTACAATGTGGATGGATGGAGGCTGGATGTGGCGGCAGACCTTGGGCAGTCCAATGGGTATAACCATCATTTCTGGAAGAAGTTCCGTAAGGCGGTCAAGGATGCCAATCCCAATGCGCTGATTCTTGCGGAACACTATGGGGACCCCAGCGAGTGGCTTCAAGGAGACGAATGGGATACGGTGATGAACTATGATGCGTTCATGGAGCCGGTCACTTGGTTCCTGACTGGGATGGAGAAGCACAGTGACGAGCATCGGGAAGAACTGCGGGGAAATACGGATAATTTCGTTGGTTCGATCACACACCATATGGGGAATATGCTGACGCCGTCCTTGCAGGTGGCGATGAACGAGCTGTCAAACCATGACCATTCCCGTTTCCTGACGCGTACCAATTATATGGTGGGACGTGTGGAGAATCTTGGACCGAGGGCGGCGAATGAGTATGTGAACCTTGCCGTCATGCGGGAGGCGGTGGTGATGCAGATGACTTGGATCGGCGCTCCTACCGTGTATTATGGCGATGAGGCCGGGGTCTGCGGATTCACGGACCCGGATAACAGGCGGACGTACCCGTGGGGGTATGAGAATCAGGAATTGATTGCATTTCATAAGGAGATGATTCGGATTCATAAGGAGCATCCGGCGCTGCGGACGGGGTCGCTGAATATATTAAGCGGCTCGATTGGGGTGTCGAATGGGGATGAACATAATATACTTGCATATGGGCGGTTCGAGGGGGAAGACCGGGTCGTGGTGATTGTGAATAATCGGTGCGAGCTTGCAGAGGTGACTGTTCCGGTGTGGCTTGCCGAAGTGCCGGTGAAATGCAGGATGAAGAAGCTGATGTATTCCTATCAGGAGGGGTATTCTGTGGATTATGAGGAATATCTGGTGGAAGATGGGGAAGTGGTTGTGAATATGGGAGCGTATTCAGCGTTGGTGCTGTGCGGGTAAGGAAGAGGGCGTGGTTGCGCCCTCTATTTCTACTTATAATCTCTTTTTTGATTTTTAACAATTCCATAGCGCAAATAAAATCAGCAGCCTGTAGGAGCCTATATTTTTGTGGCGCAGCCTTTCTAAACTCAACACTTGAAAACTGTATCGAAAATACAGCGTTTAGAATTGCACTAAGCTCGTTCTGGCCATTGTCATAATATACAATAATCTTATCAAAATTTGCAAAGAAATCTTGATGTATATCAATTTCCTTATTAATTGCCTTAGCCAATTTACCTGACAAAGAAACTTTGTCTTTTGCTTCTTTTCTATCCACAACAACTGTCAGATAAGTAATCGGACATGTATTAACGAAATTTAGCATCTTATATAGCAACTTTCTTCTTTCATTAATAGAATATCTTGCAAAGACTTCTTCTCTGCGAATGACGGGTCCTGTATGTATATACTCCACATCAAATCCCGAAAGTTTTATACTCTCCTCCAATTTTGCAACTTGCTGATCTATGTTATTCTCTTGAGCGTGAAAAACAAAGGTAACCAAATAGTATGCAGGACGTTCCTTTACCTCTCCAAAATCACCGGATTCATCAATAAAAACACTTAATTCTTGCATCTGAGTTCTCCAATATATTAGAAATGGCGGGAAATTCTTCCCGCCTACGGTGGTCCAAAGAGCTTCTGCCCAGACCGAACTGTAATGCATTACAGTTTTATTCTATTCACACTATACCATATTTATGTATAGCTTACAAGTATATTTTTAGGAAATCTGTTATTTTGATAACACTTCAATACCGGTTTCCGTGACCAGCACCATATATTCCACCTGTGCGGACAGCCCGTCGTCGATGGTATAAACGGTCCAGTCATCATCCTCGTCAACAAAAAAGTCAGGGCTTCCCTCATTGACCATAGGTTCGATGGTAAACATCATACCAGGAACCAAAACCATCTCACTGCCCTTCGGCGTTACATAGCTGACGAAAGGTTCTTCGTGGAAGTCCAACCCGATTCCATGGCCGCCGATGTCTTCAACTACGGAGTAACCATGCTTTTTGGCATGGCTGTTGATTGCATAGGCAATGTCGCCCAAATGCCCCCAGGGCCTTGCCGCTTTTAATCCAAGGTCTACGCATTCCTGGGTCACACGGACAAGCCTCTCGGCTTCCGGGGAGATGTCTCCGATGGTGAACATCCGGGACGCGTCGGAATAATAACCGTTCAAGATGGTGGATACGTCTACGTTGAGGATGTCTCCTTCTTGCAGGATTTCATACTCGCTTGGGATTCCGTGGCAGATGACGTTATTGAGGGAAGTACATACGCTCTTGGGAAATCCGTCATAATTCAGCGGGGCGGGGATGCCGCCATGTTCTGTGGTAAAGTCGTAGACCAGGCGGTCGATTTCTTCCGTACACATGCCTTCGTGGATATGGGACGCTACATGGTCTAAGACGGCGGTGTTTAACGCCGCGCTTCTTTTGATGGCTTCGATTTGGCGGGGCGTTTTGAGCATGGAACGTTTTGGAACGATCTGGCCTTTGGCTGCCAGTTTCCATAATTTTATGTCTAATTTATCCAATGTGATACCTCTTTCTGACTGAACATATTCTCATCTACTATTATATCACCCTTGTCAAGAGGGAAAATTTGTAAATCATGTATGTATAAAAAAATTAATGTATGTATAGGTGAAAATTGGTATAAATATTTACAAAAAGGTGTATTAAAAGTGTATTTCATAGTATAATCCTTTTATAAGAGACGATATATCAATGTAGAATGAATCGGAAAGGAGGTCACTTTTTATGGAATATACATTTAGCTCAGTTTTTTCATCCGCAACTTTTCCTGAATATACTTATGTTAATAGGAAAAGTTCCGGAGATTTTACATATGAAGAGAGATTAAGGATGGCACTGGAACAAAGGGGGCATTTGATTGTCATAGACGGTCCGTCTAAAATTGGGAAAACGGTGTTATGCGAGGCAGTAATAGGAAGAAATCTTATAGCAATGACGGGAAATGATTTCAAAGGAGAAAAAGATTTTTGGACGGTGGTCGCGAAGAAGGTGGATATTCCGCTGATGGGCGAAGTACAGAATGAAAATACTGTCCATGACCAAGGCGAGCAAATCGGAACGAGGTATACTTCTCAATACCAGACGAATAAAGAGCGTGTAATGGAATATTTCCTAAACAACAATAAAGTACTTTTGCTGGATGATTTTCATTATGCGGATGAAAAAATGCAGCATGATGCGGCTTGTCAGCTGAAGGAGGCTATTCGGTATAATTTAAAGGCAATTGTAGTGTCGCTTCCCCATAGAGTGGATGAGACGGTCAAGAATAATCCGGATTTACAGGGAAGGATTATGAATATTACGATGCAGCCATGGAAAAGTAAAGAATTGGCGGAAATCCCAGAGAGGGGCTTCCATATGCTTGGCGTATATGCAACGCAAGATTTAATTGAAAGGCTTGTGATGGAATGTATTGATTCTCCGCAGACTATGCAATCTATTTGTGAGAGTATTGGATATTATATTGATGAAGACAAGGTACTAAAAGAAGAAGATATTGTAAAGAGCTGCTATTTAAGAGCTGATTTCCTCACATATCAGGAATTATATGCGAAACTGTTGGCCGGGCTTTCGTCCAGAGGGCAAAAGCGTGCAGTTTATTATCTGGCTGATGGTTCAGAAGTAGACCGCTATGGCCTTGTGCTAGAGGCGTTGAAAATAGACCCTCCGTTAAAATCGATTTCCATATCGGAGATTTACGAGCGGGCAAAGAAGATTTTGGATAAGACGAAAGAGATGCAGAAATTGACCACCCAGACAATCAGAGGGACGATGAACTCTATGTTGGTGATATTGGAAGAGAGTGGTTATGAAGCGGATAGAGTATTTGAGTGGAATGAAAATGTTTTGACTTTTAGGGAACCACTGTTTTTGTTTTATTTAAGATGGAGGAGAGATGAATAAGGAGCAATTAGTTCAAAAAGGGTGGGAAATAGATAAAATTACAGAGTTGAAAGAACTTTGTGGAAAGTATGAAGAGTGGAAAACAGAAGTTTTACGATATGCAGAGGCAAGTGGGACGGATGTGGGAAAGTATCGGATGGCATTGCACGCGGTTAACGTCCCGTATGAATCTCGGGAAGATAAAATTGGCAAATACCGTACTTCTATAAAGAAAGCAATCTGTTTTTTGCAGGACGAAAGTCAAAGCGTTAGACAGGATGAGGATGCTTTAGAAACAATTGTCAGGAATTTTGAGGAAGTGGATGCCATAATTGAGATAAAATGTACCGGCAAGAATCATACGGAGAAAAAAATCTTTCGTGAATTGGGCGAGGATGCATTTTTTTATAAATGTGAAAAATTAATCATGTATGTATATGACAAGCACAATATCATTCATGATATAGATAATTTTGTCAGGGCTTTAGAAAAAAAATAAAGGATCGGCGGGAAAAAATATTAAAGTATATGTGGAACAAAATAGAAAATTAATTTGACTTGGGGATTCTATGCATTTTTATATATTGCGGAAATAAAGAGGATATTGTATGTATTAAGAAAATAGGTTATAATCAGAATAAGTGTTCAGCAGCAAAGCTTACCGCTGCCCATAAGACACAAAGAATGTAGAATGACGGAAAGAAGAAAGGAGCGCCACATGTTAAGAATAGGAATGCTTACAAGCGGAGGAGACTGTCAGGCTTTGAATGCCGCTATGCGCGGCGTCGTAAAGGGAATCTGTTCCAAGAGGGACGATGTTGAGATTTACGGGTTTCAGGAGGGGTATAAGGGACTGATTTATTCCAATTTCAAGATGTTGACTTCCAGAGATTTCTCGGGAATACTGACCGTAGGAGGGACGATCCTTGGGACATCCAGACAGCCGTTCAAGATGATGCGGGTGCCGGATGAGAATGGCCTTGACAAGGTGGAGGCTATGAAGCATACATATCATAAGCTGAACCTTGACTGTCTGGTGGTACTTGGAGGGAATGGCACCCATAAGACGGCAAATATGCTGAGGGAAGAGGGACTGCATGTTATTACGCTTCCTAAGACGATCGACAATGACCTGTGGGGAACGGACATGACCTTCGGGTTCCAGAGTGCGGTGGATATTGCGACGGATACCATAGACAAGATCCATACGACTGCAACGTCCCATAGCCGGGTATTTATCGTTGAAGTTATGGGGCATAAAGTGGGCTGGGTGACTCTGCATGCCGGTATTGCCGGAGGCGCCGACATCATTATGCTTCCAGAGATTCCTTATGATATTAACGTGGTCGTTGACGCTATCAATAAGCGGAAGGCCGCGGGCAAGAAGTTTACGATTATTGCGGTGGCAGAGGGCGCTATTTCCAAAGAAGATGCGAAACTGTCTAAAAAAGAGCTGAAAGCAAAGAAGGAGAAGCAGAAATATCCGTCTGTTGCCTATGAGGTGGCGGAGAAGATTCAGAAGAGGACCGATCAGGAAGTGCGTATTACGGTTCCGGGACATACCCAGAGGGGCGGTTCTCCATGTCCGTACGACAGGGTGCTTTCTACAAGGCTTGGCGCTGCGGCGGCAGAAGCGATTCTGGACGGTGATTATGGATATATGCTGGGCGTCAAGAAGAATGACATCGTGCGCGTCCCGCTTTCCGAAGTTGCCGGAAAACTAAAATATGTCGATCCGAAATCCAGCATTATCAAAGAGGCTGAGATGACGGGCATCAGTTTTGGTATCAAAGAAAAGTGAAAGATGACGGGGAGTATGATAAGGGGAGGAGCTGTGTAGAAGATGTCTTATATGGCATTGTACCGGAAGTTCCGTCCGGATGCGTTTGAGGATGTGAAGGGGCAGGACGCCATTGTGAAGACCTTGAAGAACCAGATTAAGGCAGAACGTATCGGACATGCCTATCTGTTCTGCGGGACGCGGGGGACGGGGAAGACGTCCGTTGCGAAGATATTTGCAAAAGCGGTGAACTGTGAGCATCCGGAGGACGGAAGTCCTTGCGGATCGTGTGCCATGTGCAAGGCAATCGCGTCGGGGGCGTCCATGAATGTAATTGAGATTGACGCGGCGTCCAATAACGGCGTGGACAATATCCGGGAAATCCGGGAGGAAGTTGCGTACCGCCCGACGGAGGGCCGGTACAAGGTATATATTATCGATGAAGTCCATATGCTGTCTATAGGGGCTTTTAACGCATTGTTAAAGACTCTGGAGGAACCGCCGGAGTATGTAATCTTTATTCTGGCGACGACGGAGGCTCACAAGATTCCGATTACGATATTGAGCCGGTGCCAGCGGTATGATTTCAAGCGTATCACGATTGAGACCATTTCCGGGCGGCTAAAGGAGCTGATCGGGAAGGAGCAGTTGGATGTGGAGGATAAGGCGGTCCGCTATATCGCGAAGATGGCGGACGGTTCCATGCGTGATTCCCTGAGCCTTCTGGACCAGTGCGTGGCTTTCTATATCGGGGAGCGGCTGACTTATGACCATGTGCTGGAAGTCCTGGGGGCTGTGGATACGGAGGTGTTCAGCAGGCTCTTGCGGGAGCTGATTTCCATGGATGTCCACAGGGTAATCGGGACGGTGGAAGAGCTGGTGATGCAGGGCAGGGAACTGTCCCAGATGGCGGCTGATTTCACTTGGTATCTGAGGAATCTTTTGCTGGTGCAGGGGTCGGAGCATATGGAGGATATTCTGGATGTATCGACGGAGAATCTTGCCCAGTTGAAAGAAGAGGCGCAGATGATAGACAGTGATACGCTGATACGGTATATCCGGATTTTTTCTGAGCTTACGAATCAGCTAAAATATGCCACCCAGAAGAGGGTGCTTCTGGAGGTAACGTTAGTCAAGCTGTGCAGACCGGCGATGGATATGAACCAGGACGCGCTGCTGGATAGAATCCGGGCGGTGGAGAAGCAGTTAGAGGCTGGTGTCTCCATGCAGGCGGCGCAGATGAAGGAGGCTTATGCCGGTCAGGAGGGTGCTTCCTCTGTGACCCAGGCGAAGCCGGAGCTTCCTAAGGCGCTGAATGAGGACGTTAAGGCGGTGGCGAAGGATTTCCGTTCGATTGTGAATGATGCTTCCCAGATGCTGAAAGTCTACTTGAAAAAGGCGAGGCTCAGCGCAGGGGAAGGAAACCGTCTGTTGATTGTAATGCCGGATGAGATGAGCGCAGGCGTGGTCGGTTCTGAGGAGCATAAGGCTGAGATTGCGGACTTGATTCGGGAGAAGATTGGGAAACAGGTGGATATCGAAGTTCGTCAGATGGAGGAAGGAAGAAGGTTCGAGGATCATTTTGTGGATATTGAGAATCTGGAGAGTCTGATTAATATGGAGATTACGGTGGAAGATGAGTGATGCCGCAGGATTTGGAGAATGACAGTGAAAAGATAGAATTCAGGAGGGTATGGATATATGGCAAAAAGAGGTGGATTCCCGGGAGGCGGAGCGATGCCGGGGAATATGGCGAATCTGATGAAGCAGGCGCAGAAGATGCAGCGTCAGATGGAAGAGCAGGCGAAGGAAATGGAGACAAAGGAATTCAGCGCGACGGCGGGAGGCGGAGCGGTGGAGGCTACGGTTTCCGGAACGAAGCAGCTTATGAAGATCAGCTTGGATGAGGAAGTGGTTGATCCGGAGGATATTGAGATGCTGGAAGATTTGATCGTGGCGGCTGTGAACGAGGCGCTAGAGAAGGTGGATGAGGCTTCTGCTTCCGCAATGTCGAAATTTACCGGCGGTATGGGCGGACAGATCCCGGGATTATTTTAATACAGGAGCGTAGGAGATGGATTACTATAGTAACCAGATTAGCAGGTTAATTGAGGAGTTGTCATGTCTCCCGGGCATAGGTTCAAAGTCAGCGGCAAGGCTGGCTTTTCATTTGATTCATATGCCTGTAGAGGATGTGGGCCGTCTTGCGTCTACCATGGTGGAGGCGCGGAAGAATGTACGCTACTGTAAGGCTTGCTGTACGCTGACCGACCAGGAGCTATGCCCCATCTGCAGTAACAGCAAGCGTGATCATAAGACGATTATGGTGGTGGAGAATACCCGGGACTTGGCTGCGTATGAGAAGACGGGGAAATATGATGGGGTCTACCATGTGCTTCACGGGGCAATCTCTCCCATGCTTGGAATCGGGCCTGAGGATATTAAGCTGAAAGAGCTGATTGAGCGTCTTCAGGGGGAGGTGGAAGAGGTAATCATTGCGACGAATTCAAGCCTTGAGGGGGAGACTACGGCAATGTACATCAGCAAGCTGATTAAGCCTGCCGGAATCAAGGTCAGCCGGATTGCCAGCGGAGTCCCTGTGGGCGGAGATTTGGAGTACATCGACGAAGTGACGCTGCTTCGGGCTTTGGAGGGGCGTACACAGCTCTGAGCCGATATACCGGGGATGGAGGCTGGCGTCTGGAACGATACGGGACAGTAAGTATACCGGAGACGGCGGGGCGGAGGTGGAAAGGTGAAGAAGAAAGTCACATCAACAGATATTGCAAAAGCGGCGGGGGTTTCCCAGTCTACCGTGTCGATGGTCCTGAATAAGAAATATAATGTTTCATTCTCCAAAGAGACCATAGACAAAGTAGAACGTGCGGCGAAGGAGTTAGGATATGTCCCGCCGAAACGTAAGACAAAAAAGGGAGTAAAAAAGGAAAAGCTTCTGGTGGTGTTCTGCTCGAATCTGACGAACCCTTACTATGTCATGCTGCTGCAAGGCATTGAGCTTAGGGCAAAAGAGCAAGGTTTCGGGCTGTTCGTGTGTAATACCCAACGGGATTTGAAGATGGAAGAGCGGTATCTGAAAATGATGTGGGAGCTTCGCCCCTTAGGAATCATCTATACCTGTAATCCCAGCCATTGTTTCATGGAGCTTGTAAAGGAACTGGCACAGAAAATCCCGGTGGCGGTTGTGAACAACCAGAATGAGAAGATGGATGTGGATGCGGTAGAACTGGATAATTCAAAGCTTGGGCGTATCATGGCAAGACATCTTTTGGAGCTGGGGCATCGGAAGGTGGCATATATCGCGCCGCCCCTGACTGCGCGCCAGAAGCAGCGTTCTAAGCGTGTGGAGGGATTTTTAAAGGAGTACGAGAAGGCTGGATTGAAGGGAAATGTGGTTATCAAAGCGGCAAAAGAAGAGCTTGACCTGAATGTTGCCCATATTGATTCAGAGTATAAGATTGGGTTCGACCTGACACGGGAACTACTGGGGGAAGAGTCGGGGATTACGGCAATCGTAGGATTGAATGATATGATTGCATTTGGGATTCTGGATGCGCTCCATGAGGCGAAGATACGCGTACCGGCCGATATGTCGGTCATGGGCTGTGATAATACGTTGTTTGCACGTATGCATAAGGTAGAGCTGACGACCATAGAACATTTTGTTATTTTCAAGGGACGGGATGCCTGTGATATTATTATGAAGAAAATCGCTTCCCACACCTCTTCTTATTCCGGGATTGAGCCGATTAGCACGTATCATGTAGAGTATGAACCCCAGTTGATTGTGAGGGGGACGACAGGATATGCGAGGGAATCTGGAAAAGGGGTAAAAAAAAGAAAAAATTAATGTATTCTCACAGATTATTAATAATAATTTGTGAGATTTTTCTTTCTGGAAATCCGCAGAAGCCCGAAAGCCGGAGGCGGGGATTAACGGCAGAGGGGACGAGGCGGATATATAGAATAGATACTGTGGCTTTTCGTTTGGGAAGGGATTAATAATACATATTTATTAATTAGAAAAATTATTAATAAAAATGCACACTATTGACCAAAGTTCCAGAAATAAGTTATAATCTGACCATACGATAAATATAGTGTAGTTTTACAAATGCATCATTTAAAAAGGAGGAAGAAACATGAAATTTTTCATTGACACAGCCAAGGTAGAGGACATTAAGAAGGCAAATGACATGGGAGTCATCTGCGGCGTGACCACGAACCCATCCCTGATCGCAAAAGAAGGCAGGGTGTTCGAGGAAGTTATCGCTGAGATTGCCTCTATCGTAGACGGCCCGATCAGCGGTGAGGTGAAGGCTACGACTGTGGACGCAGAAGGGATGATTGCAGAGGGAAGAGAGATTGCAAAGATTCACCCGAACATGGTCGTTAAGATTCCTATGACGGTTGAGGGATTAAAGGCTTGCAAGCAGTTGACGGCAGAGGGGATCAAGACCAACGTGACGTTAATTTTTACGGCAAACCAGGCGCTTTTAGCCGCAAGGGCGGGTGCGACATACGTATCGCCGTTCCTTGGGCGTCTGGACGACATTTCCGTAAGGGGGACGGATCTCATTGCAGAGATTGCCCAGATTTTCCAGGTAGCGGGAATTGAGACGGAAATCATCGCAGCAAGTGTGCGCCACACGATGCATGTGACGGACTGCGCATTGGCAGGCGCTGATATTGCTACCGTACCATATTCTGTCATTGAGCAGATGACGAAGCATCCGCTGACTGACGCAGGAATTGCAAAGTTCCAGGCTGATTATAAAGCAGTATTTGGCGAGTAAGGGGAGGTTCAAAATGGACAAATTGGAGTTAATGAAGACGGCAAATGAAATCCGCAAGAGCGTCGTGACAGCCGTACACAGCGCGAAATCCGGGCATCCGGGCGGCTCTCTGTCTGCGGCAGATATTTACACCTATCTGTTTTTTGAGGAAATGAACGTAGACCCGGCAGACCCTAAGAAGGCAGACCGGGACCGTTTTGTGCTGTCCAAAGGGCACACGGCGCCGGGGTACTATTCCACGCTTGCGCACCGGGGATTCTTCCCGGTTAAAGACCTTACGACGCTGCGGAAAGTAGGGTCATACCTGCAAGGGCATCCGGACATGAAGCATATCCCAGGGGTGGATATGTCCAGCGGTTCACTTGGACAGGGAATTTCTGCGGCGGTAGGCATGGCGATTTCTGCCAAGTTATCCGGCGACAGTTACCGGGTATACACCTTACTTGGAGACGGTGAGATTCAGGAAGGGCAGGTATGGGAGGCGTCCATGCTTGCGGCGCACAGGAAGCTTGATAACCTTGTGGTCATCGTGGATAACAATAATCTCCAGATTGACGGTCCAATCGACGAGGTGAATTCCCCTTATCCGATTGATAAGAAGTTTGAGGCATTTAATTTTCACGTAATCAATATTAACGGAAATGATTTCGATGAAATTGACGCAGCGTTCAAAGAGGCGAGAGAGACAAAGGGACAGCCTACGGCAATCATTGCGAAGACGGTTAAGGGCAAGGATGTTTCCTTTATGGAAAATCAGGCGGCATGGCATGGAAACGCCCCGAACGACGAGCAGTATGCGGTTGCTATGGCAGATTTAGAGAAAGTAGGTGAAGCATTATGTCAGATGTAAAGAAAATCGCAACGAGAGAGAGCTACGGCAATGCTTTAGCCGAATTAGGAAAAGAACACGAGGATATCGTCGTGCTGGACGCAGACCTTGCGGCGGCGACTAAGACGGGCGTATTCAAGAAGGCGTTCCCAGAGCGCCACATCGACTGTGGAATCGCAGAGAGCAATATGATGGGAGTCGCAGCCGGAATCGCTACTACAGGTAAGGTTCCCTTTGCAAGTTCATTTGCAATGTTCGCGGCGGGACGTGCATTCGAGCAGGTTCGCAATTCCATCGGATACCCCAAGCTGAATGTGAAGATTGGGGCGACCCATGCAGGAATCTCTGTGGGAGAGGACGGGGCGACCCACCAGTGTAATGAGGATATTGCCCTGATGCGTACAATCCCGGGAATGGTGGTCATTAACCCGTCGGACGACGTGGAGGCAAAGGCGGCGGTGAAGGCAGCTTACGAGCATGTAGGACCGGTATATCTCCGTTTTGGAAGGCTTGCAGTCCCAGTCATCAACGACAATGAAGATTATAAATTTGAGCTTGGGAAAGCGATTACGTTAAGGGAAGGGACGGACGTCGCCATTATCGCCTCCGGGCTTACGGTATCTGAGTCTCTTGCGGCGGCCGAGAAGCTGGCGGCAGACGGGATTCGTGCGGAAGTCATCAATATGCATACCATCAAACCGCTGGACGAGGATGCTATCGTGAAAGCGGCTAAGAAGACCGGCAAGATTGTGACGGTGGAAGAGCATTCTGTCATCGGAGGCCTTGGCAGCGCGGTGTGCGACGTGGTGGCAGAGAAGGCTCCGGCAAAGGTGATGAAGATTGGCATTAACGATGTATTCGGCGAATCCGGCCCGGCTGTTCAGCTGATTCAGAAATATGGCCTGGATTCTGAGAGTATTTATGAGAAGATAAAAGAATTTTTGAAATAAAAAATATTCACTGACATGGAAGGTGGATGTCCCGGCGGATGAGATTCGTTTCGGGCATCCGCCTTTTTTGTATATACAATCCGGCATTCTCATGATAAAATATAAAAACTGACAATTTCGTTTGAGACAACCCGTCGAAAATAACTTAAACGTGCCGGAAATTTCCAGGGACAAGTCCCACCGATTGATAAAATATGCAAAATCCATATGCTATCATTAGCAAAAATATGCAAAATGAGGTGACAAGTGTATGGAAAGACAATTTCCGAAAAACGTAAGGCAGATAGGCAATGTCGGTGACGAGCCTAAGATATACGTGGAAGATTATGTGGATATTTATCTGAACCAGCAGGAGCAGCAGACGGAAGAGACTCCTGTCGGGATAATCCTCATTGGTGAGATACTAAAGCTAGAAGGGCAGGATGTGGTGTGCATATCCGGGGCGATGGGGATTCGGGATATCCGGATGAACGGTACGGAGATTGTCTTAGAGAAAGAGACTTTTAAGAGGTTAGAGGAAGAACGGAAGAAGTATTTCCCATCCGGAGAGGCCGTGGGCTGGTGCTTGATTGAGAATGGGCATCCGTCAAGGCAGGACAGGGAAGTGCGGAAAATCCACCATAAAAATTTTGCAAGGCCGAATACGGTATTTATCTGGAAGGATGCGCTTGATAAGGAAGAGACATTCTACGCTTACCGTAACGGCGAGCTTGCGCAGATGGACGGGCATTATATTTATTATGAGAAGAACCCGGACATGCAGAATTATATGATTATGACCCGCAGACAGAACGGCGTTACGCCCTGCGAGGTAGTGGAAGACCGTGCAGCGAAGGATTTCCGCAGCGCCGTCCGGTCAAGGATTGAGGAGAAGGAGAGGCAGAGTTCCAGGCTGATTTATGCTACCAGCGCGCTGCTTGTGGTGGTCGTGCTTGCGATTGGGATTTCGACGGTCAATAATTTCGATAAGATGGAAGCAGTACAGGATTCCCTTGAGTCTCTGTCACAGTCGGTCAACCAGCCTAAGAGCCGGACGGATACCGTAAGCGAAGATCAGGCGGCAGTCCCGGCGGGGCAGCCCATAGAAGGGACGCAGCCGGATACGGGTGGGCAGGAGAGTGCAGAAGACGTACCGGAGCCGGCAGAGACAGGCGGGACGGTTCCGGACCCATCTACGATTCAGGAACAGCTTGGAAGTGAGAATTATTATGTGGTGGAGAAAGGGGATACGCTGGACAGCATCAGTGTGAAAATATACGGCGATACGTCCCACGTCAAGGCGATTTGCAAGATGAACGGGCTGTCGGACGGTAATTTAATCTATATTGGGCAAAAATTATTATTACCTTAGGGAGAAAATATGTTACAATAAATAGGACTGTATAAGGCAGAAGTACGAATGAATAGCAGTGAAGGGGAGATGGATGAAACGGCAGAGAGATAGAAACCTTCATGTTGTCAGAGAACAGGAAGATCCAACGGACAGGATTGTAAGAGAGATTTTAGACGAATTGAATAGTGAGGATGATTTTCAGGACGTGGAAGATGCGGGCAGGAAGAAAAAGAGAACCCTGCGGCGCAGGTGGGTTGCGGGTATCGTTTTGCTGCTTGCAGTGGCAGCAGGCGTATATCTTCTGGTGAATCTCCAGACCTACGGCAATGTACGGGTGACGGATTCGTACCCCGGCGGCAAAGCGGCGAACAATAGTTACCGTGAGTTTGCAGGCGGCGTACTGAAATACAGCAGGGACGGGATTTCCTATCTCGACCAGAAGGGTGAGGAGCAGTGGAACCATTCCTACCAGATGAAGAATCCATATATTGAGGCGGGAAAAGCGTCGGCTGTCGCGGCGGACAAAGGAGGCAATGACATTCTGGTCATTCAGGAGGACGGGGTCAGAGGCGAGATACATACTGCGATGCCAATTGAGAAGGTGAGCGTGTCAGAGCAGGGAATTGTCGCCGCAGTACTCAAGAATGATTCTTCGGCAGAGATTCTGTGTTATGATATTGCGGGAAATATCCTCGTAGAGCATAAGACTTCCTCTGTGGGGACAGGCTATCCGCTGGATATCGCCTTGTCGGAGGATGGCAAAACGCTGCAGGTCTTATATTTTTATACACAGGACGGGGCGATTACGTCGAAGGTCATGTATTATAATTTCGGAGAGGCCGGGAAACAGAAGACGGATAACCAGGTGAGCAGCCATGAGTATAAAGATACGATTATGGCGTCGGGATTCTTTCTTGATTCGGATACGTCGGCCGCGGTGGGAGATAATTGCCTGGCGATTTACCATGGGAAAGACGTCCCGGAAGAGAAGGTGCGGATTGCTATTGACAAAGAGATTAAGAGCGTCGTCCACAATGAGCGTTATATCGGGCTGGTCCTCAAGAATGAAGGGAAGGAAGGGTATGAGCTGCGCCTGTATAACGGAGACGGGAAAGTGGTCATTTCCAAGGATTTTAACGGAGATTACAGTAATGTGAAGCTTTGCGGCAGGCAGGTGATACTGTATGAGGGAAAGAAATGCAGTATCTTTATGAGGAATGGGATACAGAAGTTCGACGGTGAGATGGAGAACAGTATCATGGAGATATTTCCTGTGGCGGGCGTAAACAAATACATTGTGATGAGTGCAGACGGGATGGAGAAAATCCGGCTGGTAAAATAAGGAGAAGATATGAATTGGTTGTTGGTTACAGTAATGATAATCTTTCTGATTTCGATAGTGGTAGGGGCGGTCAGGGGTGCGATTAAGATTCTCGTCTCCCTTGTGACGACACTCGTTACTTTTTTGATTGTGTTCTTTGCGACGCCTTATGTGTCGGATGCCATTGCGAAATTCACGCCTCTGGACGAGGCGATTGAGACGCAGGTGAGCAATGCGATTGCCAATGCGGCGGTGTCCCAGCTTGCGGGGGGCAGTGAAGGCGGGATGACGGCAGACAATGTACGCAGGGCGTTAGGCGCGGCGGGTCTTAATGAGGATACCCTTGCGCAGTATGGAATTACGGTGGAGGATATCGTGAACGGCAATATCAGTAAGAGTGAGCTTTCTAAGTATGGAATATCCGGAAGCGTCCTTGACGGCCTGATTGGTGGGCAGCAGGCGGCTGCAGAGGCAATCGAGGGGGCGGAGATTCCCCGGGAGATGCAGATGGAGGCGATACAGAATGCGGATTTGCCGGATGTGTTCAAAAACCTTCTGACGGTGAACAATAACAGTGAGATTTATAAACAGTTAGGCGTGGAGACATTTGCGCAGTATGTTGGAGGGTTCATGGCGAAGCTGTTTATTGATATCGTGTCTTTTCTTTGTACGTTCCTGCTGGTGACGATTATCCTGCGGGCGATTGTATTTGCGCTGGATATCGTGGCAGACTTACCGGGAATCGGTGCGGTGAACCATCTGGCCGGCGCTCTTCTGGGCGTGGCCGGCGCCTTGGTGGTGGTCTGGCTGATGTTTTTGATCATTACATTGATGTTTACTACGTCGATTGGGAAGGAAATGTTCCGGATGATAGAGGCGAGCGGTTTCTTGCAGGTGTTGTATGATTATAACCCGGTGCTGAAATTGGCGACGCTGTTTCGGTAATTTATGGAAAAAAAGGAGATGCTGCAATATTTGCAGCGTCTCCTTTTTAGATCCGGCGAAAGAAAAGGCGGGGGGGATGGTATGGCCTGCGGAAATGCGGATTCTTTTGCATGTGGCAGGGTTCGTGCCAATGAGTCCAATATGATCTCATTATGGGTGTATTCATTTGCCTAAATGAAAAGTGCTAATATATTGAAGGTAATGTGAGAGTTACTGTTCACTCCGGGACTGTGCACCACGCTACACGGTCACAGACCAGTACATTGCCGGGGCAGGAATCCGGCCTCTTGCCGTAAGGCAACTTGGAATAGGCCGGATTCGTTGCTGTGAACGCCGTAGGTGTGAACAGTAACATGTGGGATGAAAAAAATGACAAAAAAGCTAAAAAAGTCAAGAAGAAATTAGAATTTTAGTTGCCTTTAGCTATTTTCTACATTTTGCACAATTCTTCTTTGGTGTTTTTGTGCATGGTGACAAGGCATACCTTTGGTATGCCTTGAAGCAAGACGCGATTTTACTTTTTTTTTCCTTTTGGGTTTTTCCCGCAAAAACTTAGGGGATTTTTCCGGCGTTATTTTTAGGATTTCATTTTCTTAGTTCCTGCAAGCCTGTAGTAAATCATTTGAAATATCCGCTCCTTTCGGTATCCACCGCCGGATTAGACGATTCGCATTTTCATTACTCCCTCTTTCGCTACTGCAATAAGGATGGCAATAGTATAATTCTGTCCGTGCTGTAGGTGAACTGATTGACGTTTCTACCCATTCAGAATCTAAGAATTCTACACCATTATCGCAAGTGATTGTTTTGTACTTTTCTCGAAAAGCTGACAGTCCTAAAGATATCTCTATACTGTCTAGGCAGGTACATACTTCCTTGATTGATTTTGCATCTATCTTGTATATCTCTTCTTCCCTTGTCATTCGCTCTGTAAAGACTAGGAGCGCGCCCTTCCCGCCTTTCCCGGATACGACCGTGTCCATTTCCCAGTGCCCGTATTCTTCCCGGTTCTTGATTGCCTTATCCCTGTCCTCTATGGACTTGCATACACTGTTATTTAATGCCACCTTACGCTTTGTAGTACCCTTATTTTGGCTTTTTCGGGGGCAGGGCAGGGTATCCATGGATACCCCCTCAAATAACCCGATTTTTATGTAGTTGTAAAGCGTATTCTTGCATACGTCCGTTTCAAAATGGATATCGCTATTCTTGATATGTTCGACAACTGCATACGGGGAATATTTTTCATCACGCAATAACCCGGTCACATATTCAGCATATGCATAATCATTCCCGATTTTCAGTTCGCGCCCCTTGTTCGTTGCATTATAGTTTGCTTTTTCCTGTGCCACGTCTGCAAGATAGATTTCATATTCTGTTAAGTCAGAACGCAACTGTTTTGTCATTCCACGTTTTAGTTCATTGTAAATTGTGGCTAAGCACCTACCTAATACTTGCGCTATCTCTTTTGGCTTGCACCCTTTCTTACAAAGTGCTTCAATCTGGTATCTTTCCCGCTCTGTGATATACTTATCCTTCATGGTACTTTCCCCCTTTTTCCGAGATTTTACCACAAAAAAATTATCTGTCAATGACAGGCGTTGTTATTCCATAATCATTGACAGATAATTTTTTTGTGGTGAAATCTTTGTTTGGGTGGAACTCTTTCTAAATATATAATTCTATAAATTAATTCATATTGTTATGTGGCTAATAGAAAATATAATTCGTAGAGTTGAAAAGCAATGTATCCAATCAACATGAAAATTAATACTATCAAAACAAATTTGATTACTGGAATATAAGACTTGCTTTTTTGTGTTCCTCCATATAAATTAATTTGTTCTAATTCTTTAATCCGCATTTTATCAAAGATTGTTTTATGCTCTTTCCCGTACAAATGCCATAACTCTGATTTTCGTTCTTCTTTCTCGATACGCTCTATTCTTGCCTTCTTCCTGTCTTCGTAGGTTTCCTTCATGTAATCACGTTCCATTAAACCCATGTTCCCTATCCCCCTTTTCTTTCGCATCTCCGTTTTCTCTTGCTAAAAGTATACCATAGGGGCGGGGGTTGTCAAGCGAAGATATTTTCCGCATAACCGAGTTCATCCGGCGTTAGTTCCCTGAAATCCGTTTCCCGAAAGAGCAGTTCCGCTTTCCCGTCTTCGATTACACGGCGGAAATTTACGTCCTTGTAGATTGGTTTTAGCTGTGGGGCTTTCTCCATCCTTGCTAACATCTTCTCTGATTCCTGTATGAGCCTTTCAATTCGTTGGTTTGTCATGGCTTCTTTCCCCCTTCTCCATTTCTATGTAGTTGATTGTAAGTCCAGCCGATTCCACGACTACTTTTGATGTGTGGCGGATGGACTGGATATTGTTGTCTATGAATTGTCCGATTTCTTCATATGGCAGGTTATACACGCTGACTTTTGCCGTATCACAGTTCTTGCTTGACCAGTACCGGCGTTTGTTCTTGCTGACTGCACATAATTCCTTGGTAATGTATTTCGTGATGTACGAGGATACTTTGTTGCTTTCTACCACTTTTGATACTGTGGAGAACCCGTATTTCCAATTCGCCATGTTGTATATGGTATGACCATTCTTTTTTATCCCGCTGTCCGTTAAGTTGATATTGCCAATATTTGCTAACAGACCGTGGAAGTGGTAATGTACCCCGTCCTTATGCAGTTCCGGCACTATGAGATATTTCAGGTCGGGGGCATAGCGGGAGCGAAGGTTGTTGAGCCACTTGCTTACCTTGTCACAGAGAAGGTTATAATCACTAGAATCTAACTTGTTTCGGTCGAAGGTCAGCGTCAGGAAATATTCCCATATGTTCGCACGGGATATCTCATAGATTTTCTGAATGGTGCGGTTCATGCTTGATTGTATGGCGTGTCCCCGCTGTCTGTCCGGGGGTTCGGACGTATGAACTTTTTCCAGGTTGTCCAGAAGTTCGGACGTGTGAACTTTCCCGTGGGTGTGCGAGAGTTCGGACGTGTGAACTCTTTGCAGTTCGTCGCATTCCTGTGGGACTGCTAACGGGACAGGCGGGACTTTTTCGTTGGTGGAAATTGGTTGGTTGTATAACCGTATCTGGATTCCATCGGCATATTCGTACACCTTGAGATTATAGTTGCCCATAGCCGGCTTTCCCCTTTTTGCCCTTTTCCCCGGTGGGGTGAGTGTTAAGTGTTGCTATAGTCAAGTAGGAGCAACATTTTGTACGCCCTACCCGCTTGCTTTTTCGTCCGTCATGTCCGCCCCTTCCCCTTGCGGAGACCCCTTAATCCCCGCCGTGGCAGGGGCGAACATGCCGAACGTGTCATACAGGCTGTAATATTTCTTATGTGCTATGAAGAACTCTGAGCCGACTTTCTCCTTCATGGGATACCAGACTTTCACCGATACGAATAGGTTGCCGAGGCAGAACGCGCTCAGCACCTTCCCCTTTATGCCGAAATTGCTTACTTTCCTATGGATTTGTTCATACTCGATTAATGCGCGTATCTGCCTGTCTATCATCCGGTCGAACTGTGCGACCAGTATCACGTCATAGCCAAATTTCCTATGCTGGGTAAAGAAGGAAAGCCATTCGTTGCGCCCTTTGGTGTTCCATTCCCGGGCATTGAACATTAGCTGGCATTCATCAAGGATTAGGAGTATCTTCCCTTCTACTACCCGCCTGCCGTGGAAATAGCCCCTTGCATAATTTATCAGGTATTTAGGGGTCAGGGTGTCGTTTGCTACCTCTACGAATTCCCCTTTCGCTTTCCTGATATTCCCGGTATTAACGGGGAAGTTTGCAAGCACGGGATACCCTCTTTTCAATGTCCAGTAAATAACCCTTGATGTGTGCAAGGACTTCCCCGAGCCGGGAGTCCCGCTGTACAGGTAAATCATACCCTTTCCTCCTTTTTTCGCTTTCCCATTGCGTGTACCCCATGCCGGACAGGCAATATTCTGAGATACATTTCCTGCAATGCTTTGTATTGGTTTCCTTATCCCCGTACCTGCAAGTGGTACAAGTGTTTGTTGTGTTATCGTCAAACCACATCTTTTTTCCCTCCTATTCGATTGCGCGTATCCAGCGCAGGACTATGGAATACAGGTAGAAAAGACCGATTGCGATAAGCCATGCTTCGCCGATTGCTATCATCTGCCCTACGGGGATGAACCAGTTGAGCCACCCAAGGTAAGGCAGATTCCCACATGCTTCTATAAAGGATGTAAATGGGCTTGTTGGGAGGAGCTTTAGCACCCAGTCCAGGAATTTTTCGATAATTGATGTCATGAAATCCAACATTGTGCTTCCCTCCTTTACCCTTTTATCAATGCCCTTGTCGCAACAATCAGACCTGCCATATAGATGATAAGGAAGGCGGAACGGCAGACCACGGCAACGCTGTTGAAATCTTTTAAGTCGATTACAAAGGTATGGTCATAGTTGATAATGCCGAAATGCACGGGAATCTCTACCCGGGGCGTTACGGGTTCGGCATTGAATAGCTTGAAGCAGTCCACTAAGTCGAACGGGATGCAGAACGGGAATAAGTGTTTCAGGTCTGCTAAAAAAGTGTCGTTGTTCGTGGGGGTGTCGGGGTTATCCGGGTCAGGGTTCGGATTTGGATTCGGGTTAGGGTTTGGATTTGGGTTCTCGGTAGGATTTACAAGGGAGTCCACAAACTCATCCATTATCTTTTGCTTTTCTTCTTCCTCCTCCGCATTGTTCAAATCCTCAAAGTATTGGTTCAGTTGTTCCGTCGTTGGTAGAGTTACGTTTTCATAGAGGGATTTGGTCAAGTCGCCGCCTGTCTCTGCCAATTTTTTTGCTAATGCGGTAGATTTCCCAATAGTGGAAGGATTGACATATTTATCAGGGTATACCGGATAAGGATTGTTATAAAAAGCAAGAGATTCTTCTAGTGATGAAGCAATAGGAATATTGCCAAATGCACTAAAATATTGCGTGTCTTCTGGTAATAAGGATAAACCGGATGTAAGTAACCCATCAGTTACATAAATATTGCCACTTGGCATAAGTTCGGCACGCATTCCTTTAGCATTTCTATTACTAACACCGCACATAAATCTTGAATTGCTAGAATCTATATAAGCATAATAATCACCGGATTTAAAATAAAAAGTATACATTGAAATGGTTTTTGTGGTACGCTTATAAATATAGGTTAAGTGATATGGGTATTCAGATATCGGAATTGCATTGTGTTCACAATATTCAACATACGCATTATCTGCATTCCGTAATATAGTATTAATATCTGCCGGTAGTCCACCGGGCATTTTCGCACCTTCCTTGGAGCTTTCTAACATGGTTGCCCCGTATGCACCAAGGAGGAAACCCGCGCCAGTTCCTAACGCTTGGGACAGATTCCCGCCGTTTTTTGCGACGAGTTCTTTTAGCTTCTGCCATGTCGGGAATTTGTTGTTATCGTCGTCGTTATCGCCGTCACCACCTGTATTACCACTACCTCCCGTTCCTTCTAAAGCACCTATGTATTCGCCAGTTTCGGGGTCAACATAACCTAATTCTATAGCTTTCTGCAAAACATCGTTGTCCCATTGTTCTTGTATTCTGTCAGCAAAACCTTGTCCCCATTCTGCCATTTCTGGGTCAAGGACGGGAGAATCTTCGTCTTCTAACCATTGACCATTAGTCCAATATTCAGATATTCCAACGTATGCAATCCCCGCTGTGGCTAATAGGGCAGTTAGCAGGATGATATCATCCACCACGGCTACCGCTTTTACTTCCCTTGCTTCGTTGTAGGACATCATCACCGCGCTACTGGCAATGCATCCCACTAGGATGTAAGGGATTGCCTTCCTAAGCAGAGTCTTGCGGATATGGTAGTGGCTTCTTGGGGTGTCCGGCTGGGTCGCCCCGTTGGTTCGGGTTGCTTCCTTCGTTTCGGTTGCTTTAGTTCTCTTTTCCATGGTTTCCCCTTCCTCTCTTTCTCTTTTCTTTCTTTTCGCTTCTCTCTTTTGGGGTCAGGAAAAGGGACTGGATTCCCTCTCAGTCCCTTCTTTTCCCTCCGCTGTCTACTTAGTTACGATTTTTTTGAAAATACGGATGCCCGTCGTTACTACGATGACCGCACCTACCACCGGGAGGGCAACCGGCAGTACATCCCCGATGATTCCTGTGAGTGAACTTGCTACTGATGTGAAACTGGTTACTAATGCTGTTGATACGCTTTCCATATGCGTTCTCCTTTCTTTTGCGCTTTACGCTTTTTTGATTATATTTATCAACCCGTGGATGGCTACCCCGATTATCATTGGAAAACAACCGAGGACAAAGCCTACTGGGATTGATGCCGTGAATAGCTTCCCTAGTTCTTCTAGGGATAATGTGAGTATCTCATGCCCTTGCATGTTTATGGCTCTCCTTCCTTTCTCCTTTAGCTGGTAAAGTACCTTGCAAAGATGTTGCAGGATAGGATTCCCGCAATTATGCCAATGCCTACCATGCACAGGATAGAAATGTTGGTCAAAGTCTCTAACCGCTGGTCTATGGTCTGGGTTGCCGTTATCAGTGTGTTAATATCGTTGGAATAATCTATGTATTCCTGTACAGTGGGGGCGGGTTCGGACGTGTGAACTTTTTCGTCCCCAGTGCTTTCTATGGGGGTGTCCGTGCCTGTACCTCTCCCTCCCTCTCCCCCCTTCTCCGTAACTTCACCTGTGATATTGGTGGGGTCTTTGGGGGATAAGCTCCTGTTTTCATCCATAACGGTAATGTCACTCCCTTTCATTTAATAAAAGTATTAGAAATAGGTTCTTTATACTTTTTGTACCATTCCTACCCCCTAACCCCCGTCCCGTCTCCAACGGGGGATTCCTTCCCATTATAGGGATTCCCTGTGCCCGCCCTGTCAAGGGTCGAGATAAACGGGCAAAGAGCGCCCGCCCTTGACAGGTCTACTGTACGGGGTGCAATGGTAACAATACTGGTAACGGTAGTTAGTGTCGGTGAGGGAGGGATATGGTATTCAGTTATAAAGTTCGGACGTGTGAACTATTTGGGTGGGGCGGGATGCTTGCCCGGGGCGGGGTTATCTTTCCCGGCATTCCCGTCGGGGGCTGGGTTGTCTTTCACTGGATTCCCGTCGGAGACTGGGAATGCACGGGTCACTTCCATGCGAGAATTCTTCACGTCAATAGTTGCGTCGAAATGATATCTGTGCATGGGTTCGATTTCATTATAGACTTCCTCTGTGATACGAACGTCCTCCACCTGTGCCTCGTCCCCCACCTTCTTGTGGCAGATTGCCTTATAGACAACTCCTTTATTGCCGTTCATTTCCCATGGCTTCCTTGATTTGTCAATGACTGTAATAGGTTCTTTCGTGCTTACTGAAATTTTCATAATTGTTTTCTCCTTCTCTTTTTGGTTTTTATCACAAGCCGGATTTCTCCAACAAGCTACTTTTTTTGGGGGAAAGCCCCGTTTCCAGGGCTTTCACTGGTTTAGTTTTTAATATACAATCCTTACCTCTAAGCGGGCGTTCTTCTTTTGGTTGCCCTCCGAGATGTCATGGAACGTGTCATTAATGATACTACGGAATGAAAATAATTCCTCTACCGTGCTTGCCTGGCATACAAATACATTGTCGGAAGATTCAGTGATATCCAGTTTTGTTGTCCCTCCTGAGGGGGCATCCGCCACGCCATCGGCAGTACTGGGTTCGGTGGAATCTGCCGGGGATTCTTTCATTGCCGTTTCGATTGCCTGTGTGTCGTCCCGCAAACTAAAGTTCAAATCTCCCGCACAAAAACGTCAAATTAAAATCTCAAGTCCCAAATAACGTCTATAAGAATGTGCTGTAGGAAGCAGCACGTTTTCCTCTTGACCATTCCATGCTGTTCCGATATAGTTTTTATGGAACGAAAAAAAGAGAAAGAACAGCACCCCTACAGTTCGTTCTTTCTCTCATACACCAGTGTGCCTGCCATATACGGGATCATGTCCCACTCTTGTGACTCCGGCACTACCGACATATACTATGATAAGAGAAAACTCCCTGTTTTGCAAGCTGATTCGTATAAAAACTTCATCTAAAGTCCTGTTTGATTCTTTCATGGAGGGATTCTGCCCTGA
>OFGE01000626.1_pt1 | contig 37813 bp, 24 predicted proteins | sample 1521681 | NCBI WGS metagenome assembly OFGE01 (sample SAMEA3504093, study PRJEB24116) | mouse gut metagenome | biome: mouse gut; feature: mouse-associated habitat; material: faeces | place: Denmark | collected 2011
AGCTGACTTTTTTCAAAGCGTGTACGGCGGTTTCGCCGCTTCCGTAAGTTTTACAAATATTGCTGACTTCCAATAAATTCATGTGTAAACACCTCTTTCTGTTTTGATAGTCCCAATATAACAGAGAAATCCTACATCAATATTACAATCAGCCTACAATTTTGTAGGGTTAAGAAAATTTATTGTGAAAGAGGTCCCCGCGCCCAATGTGCTGTCAACTTCAATCGTTCCGTTATGAGCTTCTACAATCCCCTTTGTGAGTGATAAGCCAAGCCCAATACCCTGTGTATCTTTAGAAAAACGGCTCCGATAAAACCGCTTAAATATATGGTGCAAATCCTCTGGATGTATGCCGCTTCCGTTATCCTTTACGGTTATCTGGACAATAGAAGTGAACGCCCGCCACTCAATACGGATACGTCCGCCTTTTTCTGTGTGGTCCAGGGCATTCTTTACAAGGTTGCCGATTGCTTCGATCATCCAGTTACGGTCGCATAAAAGTGTAATTTCTCCATTGCCCGACAAACAGATTTCTTTTTCCTCCCATCCGGCGCGGAACAGGAAATGTTTTTTTATCTCCTCCGCAAGTTCAGACACATTTTCTAAAGTCTTTTCCAATATAATTGTACCCGCGTTCAGTTTTGTGATTTTCAAAAGGTTTTGTACCAGAGTTTCTATACGGTCAAGCTCCTGTTCGGACAGCAGACTAAATTCCTGTATTGTTGAAAGATCTTTTTCTTTTGCTTCGTCCTGTATCAGCCCATTATAAATATTAAGGGCGGCAAGCGGCGTTTTTAACTGGTGCGAAATATCGGATATAGTTTCGCGTAAAAATTTCTTTGAATTTTTTTCATTTTCTGCGTGGGCATTTAAGATTGCAACCAAAGAATTGACTTCATGGAACAGCCTATATAGTTCGCCCTCGTCGTTGCACTCAATAGAAACTTTTTTGTTGCCGGCTATATATTCTGTAATCTGCGATATGGCAGTTTCCATGATTTTATGCTGCTCCCTAAAATATCCATAACAAAGCAGCAATATTACAGCCCCCATACACATGCCGCATACTATGATATAATCCTCCACATTCTTAACAGTAAGGCTTACGAATGCCTCTGAAATCAGTACAAAACCCACAACACAAAACAAAATACCAACAAAAAGAAATTTGATTTTTCGGTTCGCCAATAGTTTCATCCTACACCTCAATCTACCGTATTCCATTTGTAGCCCATGCCGCGAACGGTAACAATCCTTTTGGGCTCTCCCGGATTGTCCTCAATTTTTGTGCGAAGTCTACGGATATAAACGGTAAGAGAATTATTGTCTATATAATTTTCGCTGCAATCCCATAACTTTCCTAAAATCTGTTCTGGGGAAAGTATCTGGTCGGGGTTTTCCATAAACAGGCATAATAATTTATACTCACTCGCAGTCAAGTCAAGCAGTTTCCCTCGTTTATAAACCTCGCCTTTTAGAAGTTTTATGCTTATATCATTGGAGTTCAATTCTGTAACAGCAGTATTGAAATTTTCACTCCTGCGGAGTAATGCGTGAATCCTTGACATAAATATTGCCAGTTTGAAAGGCTTTGTTATATAATCGTCGCCCCCAATATCAAGCCCCATAATAATATCTGTTTCTTCATCAGCAGCAGTAAGAAATATGACAGGCACTTTTGAAGTCAAACGTATCTTTCTGCAAAAGTCAAAGCCGGAACCATCGGGAAGCGATACATCCAAAACAGCCAGATCATATTCTCCCTTTTCCCATAATGCATCCGCTTCCAATGTGGTGCGGGCAACTATTATTTCATATCCCTGCTTTTTTAAGGCAAAAGAAAGCCCGGTTATCAGGCTCAAATCATCTTCCAGTAAAAACAGTCGTTTCATTTGTTCTCTCTTCCTTTTGTTCTCCCATCTTTTGGTTTTAGGACATCCTTCGGAATCAGCCACATACGGCTGAATTTTGCCACTCCAGGCATGCGCCCGTCCTCACACAGCTTCTGTACCCGCCTTTCTGAAATGCCCCATTTTTTTGCGGCTTCCGGCGCAGAAATATACTCAAACATTCTTGCTCGCTCCTTCTCAAATTTTTAACAGTTATAATTATATGAGTTCAACCGAATAGTTTCAAGTGTTTAAGTCAAGCATTGTGTGATGTTAGTATATAAGTGTGGACAGAAAAAGCTGAACAACCTATACTATTAAGTGAAAAAACAAAGGAGATGTTGGGCATGGCAAAAAACCAAAAATCATACACCCCGGAATTCAAACAGCAGATTGTAGAGCTCTACAATGCTGGGGGCACCCCGTATTTTGCCCAAAGTATTGACATAGTTGCAAGATTTTGAAAAGTTATGGGAAAGGATTGCTATTAATCGTTTAAACGTACAAAATAGAAATCATAGATGGAGGAAAAATCATGGATTACATATCAATAAAGGAATCATCAGAAAAATGCGCAGAAACCAAAGGATGCAAGAAGAAAGTGATAAACATTGCGTTAACTGAAAGGAAATGACCATGTATAAGATTGGAATTTGTGATGACGATAAGATTTTATGCTCTGTTTTGGAAGAACAGATCTACGAACTTTCAAAAGAAATAGGGATAAAAGTTGATATTGAGGTATGGTATTCCGGGGAAAGTATACAAAATGATATGAAAAAGGGGATAGAATTAGAACCTATCTCTGCCGAAAACATAAGAGAAGTGCTGATAAGAAGCATAAAACAAAAAAGCAGTGCAGATACCTATTTTGAATACCAAAAGGGAAATTCTGTTTTCAGAGTTCCGGTAAGAAATATTGCCTGCTGACTACAACAGTGTATAGCATATTTTGGGTATCTGCCTTGTATGAGATTTGTGAATGTTATGCAGGCAATGACGGTACCACAGGCATTTATGATTACTTTTGTCTTTCTGTTCTTGTATTTGGTATTGATTGGATTTTTGCTATATGTGTGTAATCTTTTGTTAAAAGAAATTTATGGAATATTGACTGTATTTGGTATACAGATTTCAGGATATTTATTACAACAAGAGGGAGTTACATACTTATCTCTTATGGCAAAAGCAATTCCCGGATATGCCGTAGATGGAAATGGCGGACAATGGGGAGTCATAGTTTTGTTTTGTACTATCATATTGATTTTGGCATTGATTTCTTTATGGCTAATTGGACGGGTAGATTTTAAGGATGTGGTGGAGGAGGAATAGGAGCGAATGCCTTTGTTTTTTAAGTTATTTGCAGGTGTTCCTATGGATGAAATGGATACGTTTCCGTTAGTTCCGTTAGGACGCTGGCTATTTCCGATTGGAATTTATTTATTGATAATTGATTTTCGGCTTGGTATGGATAAGCAGAATAGTTCTGAATAATCAATTATTTTTTGTGGCAAGTTTAAGAAGATGATTTTGACTTTCAATGACAATGAAGAAGATATTGAACCTGCATTGTTTACTATCATTTCTATTAAAATTATGGTAAAATCAATATTATAGAGCTTTGCAGTATAACAAACAAATATAGCGACCGTATAGCTATTAAATGAAAAATAAATTGGATATTGCATATAACAAATTATCAAAATACTTATTGATAATGAGATGAAAAAGGCAAAGTTTTGTAAGCAGGCAGGCATCAGTGAGGAAGATTTGCAGGATGGTGGATTGTACGGTGGTCGGCATGCCAGATATTTTTCCGTATCCGTACTATAGAACAGATTAGTATTTAGACTTATAGGAAGGTGTATATCCACATGGAAAGAAAAGAGTATAGCGCCGGAGCAGTAAAGCATTCGTTTTGGTTTATAGAATTTCGTAACGAGGTAAAGCTGCTGTCTGAAGGATTGGGCTTTGAAGATATAAAAGAGCGGTGCAGAAATGAAAATATATTTGCTGCGGCTACCCCGGAAAGGGCTGCACAGGTTTTCAATACAGTATCATCAAGAATAAAAGCGATGGGGGATAGTTTTTACCCGGTATTTCTAAACGGAGATGTATCGGCACAAAAAATATTTAACCTTGCGGCAGTTATGGTAAATGATACGTTGTTTTTTGATTTTGTGTATGAGGTAATACGGGAGAAAATGATTATTGGAAGCAATGAGTATACGCCTGGGGATTTAAACATTTTCTTTAAGGACAAGCAGCTGCAAAGTGAAAAAGTGGCGGGATGGACGGATGCTACATTTACAAGGCTGGCGAGAAACTATAAGACGTTTCTATTTGAGGCGGGTATGACAGACAAGGGTAAGGATGCAAGAAAAATTTTCCGGCCAATATTAGAGCCGGACATGGAAAGATGGCTTTTAGACAGCGGTATGGAGCCAGTAGTAAAAGCTTTTTTGGGGGTAAGATGATGTCTAATATTGATGAACGCTTAGATCAAATGGAAATGATGATAAAAAAACCGTCTTTCAGGCAGGCAAAGGGCAAGGCAAATGAGGTCAATTATTGGGTATTTGATTACGCACCGGAACATGAGCTGGCTGTAAGGGACAGGGTTACTTACTTGAAAAATAAAAACCTTAAAGGGACAGATGGTTTTGAACTGGTGGTATATGATTTATACGATTTGATTATAGAACACCTGCAAAGCAAGAACTTTATGGAAAAGTGCTTCGCCCAGGAAGAAAAGCGAGGCATTAAAAAGTTACAGGATGCTATCCAGCGTACATTAAAAATTACTGATAAGGAAAATCTGCTGGTAAAATATATTGCAGAGAATACCCCGCAGAATGCGGTAGTATTTTTGGTTGGAGTAGGGAAGTGCTTTCCGTTATTACAGGCTCCGGAAGTGTTTAATAAAGTTCTCTACAATATGCCCCAGACTTTTGCCAGTGTGCCTATGGTTTTGTTTTATCCAGGTACTTATACGGAGCAGGAGCTAATTATATTCAATGAATATCCGGAAGACAATTATTACCGGGCATTTCGATTGGTTCGCTAAAAACTATAGGGGATGGGGTGGTTTTTAGGGTTGTTGGCAAGTGGATAGTAATGTAGGCGGGGGTGCATGGCTGTGAGAAGAAGGTTTTAGAAAGTGTTTGATAAGTAAAATGTAGGGTCATAACGCACAGGTGAAATTAAATATATAGGAGGGTACGGTAAGTGTTAATTAAAGAAGTATTTGAAAAAGAGATTGACCGGGATATACAGGGGGTTATTATTGTTGGCCAGAGTGAAGCAGAAAACGTGGCGCAGGAATTGGATGAGTATGTGGTAACGAAGGAATTGCAGAAGCACTTTGCAGATTTCTTTTCCGCATATAAAAAGGGCATCGCCACAAACACTCCTAAGATGGGCGTATGGATTTCAGGGTTCTTTGGAAGTGGTAAGTCGCATTTTCTTAAAATCCTTTCTTATTTGCTGGCAAATAAATCTGTGGGCGAGAGGAAAGCTATTGATTTTTTTGTGGATGACAGAAAGATTGCAGAAGAAACAGTGCTTGCTGATATGAAGCTGGCAGCAGATACGCCGACGGATGTTGTGCTTTTTAATATTGACTCGAAAAGCGACTCTAACAGCAAGCGGAATAAGGATGCAATTGTTCATGTGTTTTTAAAAGTGTTTAATGAGATGCAGGGCTTTTGCGGAGCAATGCCGTTTTTGGCGGATTTGGAGAGGAAACTGGCAGAGGAAGGGCGGTACGACGGGTTTAAACAAAAATTTGAAGGGCTGTATGGAGACGCTTGGGAAGATTCCAGGCAGGACTTTGATTTTATTCAGGATGATGTTGTAAAAGTCCTTACAGAAATGGGTTTTATGAGTGAGGCGGCTGCACGTAATTGGTGCGAAAAGGCAGCTGAACCGTACCAGATAAGTATTGAGGATTTTGCAAAGCGTGTGAAAGCGTACATTGACCGCAAGGGGGATAACCGCCATATTGTTTTCCTGGTAGATGAGATTGGCCAGTATATCGGGGAAGATTCAAAGCTGATGCTAAACCTGCAGACTGTAACAGAAGAGCTCGGAAAGGAATGTATGGGCAAGGCGTGGGTTATTGTCACCAGCCAGCAGGATATTGATTCTGTGACGAAGGTGAAGGGCAATGACTTTTCTAAAATCCAGGGGCGTTTTGATACAAGGCTGTCTTTATCATCCGCCAATGTGGATGAAGTAATTAAGAAAAGGATCCTGGCCAAAAAAGAAGTTCCGGCACAGGCCTTACGCCTTTTATTTGGCCAGAAGACGACTATTATTAAGAATTTGATTACGTTTAATGATGGCGTGGAAAAGAAGCTGTATGCAGACGAAAATGATTTTGTGTGCGTGTATCCGTTTGTGCCGTATCAATTTAATTTACTTGCAAGTGTTTTGACTTCTATTCGGACTCATGGCGCATCCGGAAAGCATTTGTCGGAAGGGGAACGTTCCATGCTGGCAATGTTTAAAGAATCAGCAATGGAATATAAAGAAAATGAGGTGGGCAGCATTATTCCCTTTCATGCATTTTATGATGCTCTGGAGAATTTTTTGGACCACAGCCACCGCGGGGTGATTATCCGGTCGTATGAGAATGATATGATTAATCCGGAGCATAAAGAAAAAGTATTTGCAGTAGATGTTTTAAAAGTGCTTTTCATGATTAAGTATGTTGATAAGGTTGTCACAGCTAATATCGACAATATTACAAGCCTTATGGCAGAGGGGATTGATGATGACAGGATTGCCCTAAAGGATAAGGTAGAAGCTGCATTGAAGGTGCTGGCACGCCAGAACCTGGTACAGAAGAATGGGGATATTTATGTATTCCTTACTGACGAAGAGCAGGAAATCAACAGAGAAATTGAAAGCCAGAGCGTAGAGCTGGCGGAGGTTATCAATAAGGCCTCTGAAATGATTTTCGAGGATATTTTTACAGATAAAAAATATAAATATCCTGCATTCAATGGCAGGTATGCCTTTCCTTTTAATCAAAAGGTGGATGACAGGGCTTATAGGCCTGCACAGAGCTTTGATATTGGAGTACATATTCTCACCCCGGCGTCTGACTATGGCACGGATGAAACAACGCTTAGAATGGTATCCGGACAGGGGAGGGAGGTCTTGGTGGTCCTTCCAGACGACCGTGCATTTATGGATGAAATACAAAGATACCTAAAGATTGAAAAATACTTACGGTTAAATACGTCTTCCGCCTTATCTAAGTATGAGGGCATAAAGGCGGCTAAGAGGCTGGAAATGCGTGAGCGTAACAGCAATGCTAAGCTATTCCTTACAGAATCCCTAAGGGATGCGGTGATTTATGTGAATGGGGATCGGGCGCAAATCGGTGCAAAAGATGTGTCTGTAAGAGTTAGTGAAGCCCTTGGCAGGTTAGTAAAGACAGTTTATCACAAGCTGGATTATATTGATACTGCTATGGGGGAGGACAGCATTAGAAAACTTTTAAAGGCTGGCAATCAGATTACCCTTAACCTGGAAGGCGGGTTAGAGCCTAATAACCATGCGCTTGATGATGTCTTACAGTATATTGCAGGAAACAGCCGGATGCATATGAAGACATCCATGAAATCCATAAAGGACAGATTTATGAAAGCCCCTTATGGATTTGTGGACGATGATGTTGAGTGGCTTGTGGCAAAGCTGTTTAAGAAGGGGGATGTATCTTTTTCCGTTAATGGCGCAAGCGTTACTATGATAAATAAGGATGTAGAGGATATCATCCATTATATTACAAAAAAAGCCTTTGTGGAAAAGCTGATGATGGAGGAGCGTGTCCGTGTAGCGGATAAGGATAAAAAAGCAGTCCGTGATGTTTTGAAAGAGCTGTTCCATACCAGCAGCCCGTCCGATGATGAAGATGCAGTGATGGAATTTTTTAGTTCCTTTGCTAATAAGCTTATCACAGAGCTTAGGGTTATGAAAAAGGATTACGACAGGGCAAGGTATCCGGGACTAAAAATAATAGATGAAGGTATCAGTCTTTTGTCTGATATTGTTCAGATACAGTCCCCGGTAGAATTTTTTGGAATAGTATCCAAAAGGCAGGACGACTTGCTGGATTTTGCAGAGGACTATGAACCTATTAAAGCCTTTTTCGCAGGCGAACAGAGGGGAATTTTTGATAAGGCGTTATTATATTTGGCAAAGTATGATGACAGTAAAACATATATTGTAGACGCTAAGCTGGAGGATGTTGTGGACGCGGTCCGCATGATCGTAAAGAAAGAGAGGCCATTTGCGGATATTCCCAAGCTTCCCGGGCTATTGAAACAGTTTACGGATGCATATACAAAAGTATTGGATGAACAGCTTATACCTGTGCTTGATTCCGTGTCAGAATCTGGCAAGAGAGTGTTTGAGGTTTTGAATACAAAGGAATATAAAGAAAGTAAGCGGGACAGGTATATTGAATTGTTCCATGAAATTGAGGACGGTGCAAATAGCTGCACGAATGTGTCTACATTAAGAGGTTATGCTGACAGGGCGGAAACCTTGAAAATACGCCTTTTGAATGAAATGGATAAGCTCGATCAGGAGATAGCCTTAAAAAAAGCGGAAGAAATCAGAAAGAAGCTGGAAGAAAAGGCAAAAGAAAACGGACAGTATGATACGGATTTGATAGAGCGGCAGGTAAGCAAGGCTGCAGAAGAGAATGGATATCAGCGTAAACAGGTAAAAAATATTTTGTTTAAAACAATAGCTAAAACTTCATCATGGCATATTGAGAATAAAGAAGATGCAGACCGTTATATAGACGATCTCCGGTTAAAGTTAATGAGGGAGCTGGATGCAGATACGATTTTAAATATTGAATTTTAGGAGTGTTGGTATGGATAAGGCAGCCATAAAAAGCTTTTCTATCTGGGCGAGGAATAAACTGATTGCAGACATTACATATAAAGCAGGGCTGTTAGGCATAACAGACGAAGGTATCAAGGATGCCCTGCCCCAGTCTGCACAGGATGCACAGTTTTATGATATTGGAACAAAGGAACCCTATGCCATTCACGGGGAAGAAATTAAACAGCGCAGAGAATTGGCAAGTGTAATCCGCAAAAAAGCGTCGCAGTCAGAGTATAAGGACGCATACCGTAATGTGATAGAGGAAGTAGCCTATACATGGTTTAACCGCCTGATTGCAATTAGGTTTATGGAGGTCAATGACTATTTGCCGGCACATATCCGGGTATTGTCTTCTGAAAGCGGAAAACTGGAACCTGATCTGGTAACGATGCCATTTGATGCCAATATTGAGTTTAGCAAGCAGGAAACGGATCATATTTTGCAGTTGAAAAATGATAATCAGGTGGATGCGCTTTTCCGTTTCCTCTTTATCAAACAGTGCAATGCATTGAATGCATATTTGCCCAGGCTGTTTGAAAAGACATCGGACTATACAGAACTGCTGTTGAATGTTTCTGTGACGGATCAGGATGGTATTGTGTACCGCCTGACACATGGCATTGCAGAAGACGACTTCAATGTCAGCAATATTGGGGCAGATGGAAAGCCAACCGGACAGGTAGAAATTATCGGATGGATGTATCAGTATTACAATACAGAGCCAAAAGATGAAGTATTTGCATTGCTCAAAAAGAATATAAAAATTACAAAAGAACGTATCCCGGCAGCCACCCAGCTATTTACGCCGGACTGGATTGTGCGCTACATGGTAGAAAACAGCGCCGGCAGGCTGTGGTTGGAAGGGCATGAAGATGAAGGGCTGAAAAAACAATGGACATACTATTTGGATGAGGCAGGGCAAATAGCAGATGTCAAGCCACAGCTTGCGGCTATCCGGGAAGAATATAAAAAAATCAATCCAGAACAAATCAAAGTAATTGATCCGTGTATGGGGAGCGGCCACATTCTGGTATATGCATTTGATGTCTTAATGCAGATATATGAAAGCTATGGGTATAGCAGGAGGGATGCAGCTAAGGGGATTGTGCAAAATAATATTTTCGGACTGGATATAGACGGCCGTGCATTCCAGCTTGCCTATTTCGCAATTATGATGAAAGCGCGCTCCTATAACAGAAGGTTTTTGACTCTTGGAATAGAGCCCAATTTGTGTGCAATACAGGAAAGCAATGGGATAGAGTATAACAAGGATATAGGGGACGCCCTGCTTAGTGAAGGGCACAGGGAAACTTTAAAGTATTTATTACATACGTTTGTAGACGCCAGGGAATATGGTTCTATCCTGACTGTAGAAAAGAGGGATTATGATGGATTTTTACAGGCATGGGAGTCTGCGTCAGAGCAGGCAGCAGAGAACATAGTAATGCTGCTTTGGTATAATGAGTGCAATCAGATAGTGCCAACATTAGTAAAACAGGCTAAATTCCTTTCGCATAAATATGATGTTGCAGTGACAAATCCGCCATATATGGGTATATCAAACGGAAATGGAAAACTAAACAAATATGTCAAAAAGAATTATCCCGACAGCAAGAGCGATTTGTTTGCAGTATTTATTGAGAGATGTGGGAAGATGCTGGAGGAGAACAGATATCAGGCTATGATTACACAGCACGCATGGATGTTTTTATCCAGTTTTGAAAAACTGCGTGCGAAATTGCAAACAGTCGATACAATAAATATGGCGCATTTAGGCGCAAGGGCGTTTGAAGAAATTGGCGGGGAAGTGGTACAGACTACCAGCTTTGTAATGAGGAAGAGTCATATTGCAGGGTATAAGGGGACATATTGCAGGCTGATTGATCCAACGACGCAAAAGGGCAAAGAAGAGATGTACCTTGCAGGAGAGAACCGGTATACGGCGGTGCAGGATAATTTTACAAAAATTCCGGGAAGCCCAGTGGCGTATTGGGCTAGTTCAAAATTATTCTCAGCATTTTCCGGGAGTTGCTTTATTGGGGATTTGGCTGAGCCAAGGGTTGGGATGGCTACTGCTAATAATGATAGATTTATTCGATTATGGTATGAAGTATACTACCTAAAAATTGGTTTAGGATATGAAAGCAGAGAAAGAGCATTAAACAGTAAGAGAAAATGGTTTCCGTTTGCAAAAGGAGGCGAATTTAGAAAGTGGTATGGCAATAATGATTATGTGGTTAATTGGGAAAATGATGGATTTGAAATTCAAAATCATAGAGATGAAAAGACAGGGAGGATTCGATCTCATAATTATAATTTAGATTATATTTTTCAATCGGCTTTAACATGGACAGTCATAAGTTCTACAAGTACTTCGTTTAGATTCTGTCCTATTGGTTTTTTGTATTCTAACAGTGGCTATGGTATGTTTTTTAAAGATGAAATGACTAAATATAAGGTGCTTGGTTTTCTAAACACTAAAGTAGTTAGGAAGATTCTTAATGTGTTGTCGCCTACTATTGGTTTTGAGTCAGGCTATCTAAGAAAAATTCCTTTTATTGAAGCTGCTAGTCGGGTAAATGATATTGTAAAGGAAAATATAGCTATTTCTCGCAGTGATTGGGACTCCTTTGAAACGTCATGGGATTTCACACAACATCCTCTGATTCGTTGTGCATCATTTTCTATAGAGGATATGCATGAAGATAAGAAAAATTATATGGAACAAGCATACAAAAATTGGGAAAATGAGTGTTTTCTTAGGTTTAACCAGTTAAAATCAAATGAAGAAGAGCTTAACCGTATATTTATTGATATTTACGGCTTACAGGACGAATTGGCACCAGAGGTAGAAGATAAAGATGTTACAGTCCGTAAAGCTGATTTGGGAAGGGATATCCGCAGCTTTATTTCCTATGCGGTAGGCTGTATGTTTGGCAGGTATGCTCCCACTCAAGAGGGGTTAATGTTTGCAGGCGGGGATATGAAAGATATGTACGCATATTATGGTGGAACATCTGCCGAAGCCACTAATACCCGGTTGGATGGGGAATATACATTTGGGGAGTTGGGGGCGCCATTTTATTATTTACCAGAAGAAGGAAAAGAGCCGTTGGAATGTTGGAAAGTAAATGCGGATAATATCATTCCAATCATAGATGAAGAATATTTTGCTGATGATATTGTGAACAAATTTGTTGAGTTTGTGAAAACTGTTTATGGTGGGGAAGCTTTGGAGGAAAACTTGGATTTTATAGCACAAGCATTAGGGAATAAAGGAAATTCTCCAAAAGAAATCATCCGCAACTACTTTCTGAAGGATTTTTATGTTGACCACCTAAAAGTATATCAAAAACGTCCGATTTACTGGCTTTTTGATAGTGGTAAACGAAACGGTTTTAAAGCGCTTATTTATATACATCGTTATAATGCTGATACAATTGGCAATTTGCGCATAGATTATTTGCATCAAATGGAGCGGATTTATGAAAGTGAAATCAGCCGGATGACAGACACTATTGAAAACAGCAGTAATGCAAGAGAAATAACAACAGCATCTAAACGTAAGGAAAAATTGCAGCGGCAGCTGAAAGAGTGTCAGGAATATGACGAGAAGATTAGCCATTTGGCGCTATCCAGGGTACAAATAGATTTAGATGATGGCGTAAAGGTTAATTATGAAAAAGTACAGACGTCAAATGATGGCAAAAAATATCAAGTACTAGGTAAAATATAATGAAAAGGATTGAATATAACAAGCTTTATTTTGAATCAAATGCAGTGCTCGCAAGAAGGAATACAACATGGCAGAATTAAACTTAAAACAAATTACAGATAAGCTGAATACAGAATTTACCGGAGATACCAGAAAACTCGTCTTTTGGTATGATGAGAAGGGCGAATTTGAAGAGGATATCGACGGAATAGAGCTTGCCAATGCAAAGGTATATAGGCTGCAGCAGGGCAATCAGTTTTACACAAAGTATTTTTTAGAAAAGGAGGATACTACTACAAATTATCTGATATATGCCCCTTTTCCGAAACCTTTAGTATATCAAAACCATTTAGAGGATACGCTGGCTTATTCTAAAAGGTTTTACGCTGACCGGGCATCCCTTCTGTCAGTTGATTTGGGTATAGGCGAAAAGTATAAACCTATCATTGAAAAGCATATTAAATTCTTTGCCAATAAAGAGAGGACACAGCGTTTCTACGATTTAGAGATAGATAATTTCAATGAAGAAAATATCCTTATTGGGCTTATGAGTGCAGTTTGCCGGACGCGTACCTGCTCTTTTGAGGAAGTAATCCGGGTACTGCTTACAGACGATACGTTAGAAGGCAACAAGTTCATTGCAGACTTTGGCAAATTTGATTTATTGGAATCATTTTGGAAATATACACAGCAGCAGTTTGGCTATTCGTCCCCGGCGCCGTCTTTGGAAAAACTTGTGGTTTCTATGTTTGTGACCTATACAGGGCGGTATATCAGTGCAGAACTTCCGAAAGGATGGAAGGGGGCAGTTTCATATAAATCCGGTAACATTATAGCATTCATGGATAACCTGATGAATAACGTATTGTACCAGGACAAATATGAAGCGCTTTCAGCATATGTGGCAGGCATCCTGGATGCAGGGAAGGTACTTTCTAGATATGAGCCGGAGGCTTTAGTTGAATGTGATACCTTTGCAGATATTGATATCATCTTGATACGTTGGATAAAGGAGAGACTGCTTGCCGAAGATCTGATGGCCAGGCTAAATAATAAAAGCCTGTGTGAAATCTGTGAGATACGTTCTAAAATGCATTTTGGGAGAAAGTACGCAAAGGCCTATCAGATGCTAGGCAATGCGTACCATATAATCAGCCAGGTAAACTATCAGCCGCTGAATGGGTTTAAGAAGATTATTGATTATTATGCAGCAAGCGGCTGCCTGATAGACTGTAGTTACAGAAAGTTCTATACGGACTATGATGAATTGGAAGATACGTCTGATTTTCAGGGGCTTCGTGAATTTGTGGAAAATATTTATACCAATGAATATCTTGGAAAACTTTTGCCCAAATGGAATGAGGGGCTGCAGGAACGGGATGCCCTGACAGTGATACCGTTACAGAGGGACTTTTTCCGCAAATATGTCAGTTCCAATAAAGAGCGTACAGTAGTAATTATTTCTGACGGTATGCGTTATGAGGTTGGACGTGAATTGTTTAAGCGGATGCAGGACAATCCGAAATGTAAGGATTCCTTATCGATTAATCCGATGCTTAGTGTGCTTCCATCCTATACAAGGCTTGGTATGGAGGCGCTGTTGCCGCATACGACATTAGAGCTGACGGATGAGTTTAAGGAGCTTGTAGACGGAAAATATGCAGTAGATACACCGGCAAGGCAGGCGGTATTACAATCTTATGTCCCTGAAAGCCGTTGTGTAAGGTACAGTGATATTAAGGAGCTTAAAGGTATGGGGCTAAGAGAAATCTTTACCTCACAGCAGGTAGTCTATATTTACCACGACCAGATTGACAATGCCGGAGAGAACGCCGAGGATGAGGTGTTTAGGGCTTGTAGAAAAGCAGTTAATGAGATTGCAGAACTTATTCAAAGGATTTCAAACAGTGCAAACACGTACCGCTTTATCGTGACATCTGACCATGGGTTTATTTATAAGAGAAATCCGGTGCAGCAGAGCGACAAGATAAGTACAGCTGAAGAAACGGGTAAATTAAAGAAGCGCAGGTATATTGTCGCAAAGGATCCGGTAGTAGATGATGGGGTACTAAATATTGGGCTGGGATATATGCTCGGAAATGAGGACGATAAAATTATATCCTATTCCTGCAGCACAAGTGTATTTTCTGCAAAGGGGAATACAGGGCTTAAGTATGTGCATGGAGGTTCATCTCCACAGGAAATGCTGGTGCCAGTGGTTGATATAAAAATGGATAAGGGGGCAGTGGCAACACGCACGGTTAAAATTATGCTTGTGAGTGTGATACAGAAAATAACCAACCTGACTACAACGCTTGATTTTATTCAGTCAGAGCCTGTCAGTGATGTGGTAAAGGGGACAACCTATAAGCTGTATTTTTTGTCGGAGGATAATGAAAAGATTTCCAATGAGAGTATTTATGTGGCAGACAAAAGGGACGAGGATGTACAAAAAAGATTGTTCCGGATACGGTTTACATTTAAAAATAAAAAGTATGACAAGGACAAAAAGTACTATCTGGCAGTTTATGACCAAAACAATAATATAGAAGTATTTCAACATGAAGTTATTATGGATGTGGCATTTTCAAATGGCTATGAATAATCTTTAGGCCGGATTAAGCATGGGATTTTAAGGAGAATTGGTATGGATAAGGCAGCCATTAAGAGTTTTTCTATCTGGGCGAGAAATAAACTAATTGCAGATATTGCATATAAAGCAGGGCTGTTAGGCATAACAGAAGAAGGGATCAAGGATGCCCTGCCCCAGTCTACACAGGAAGCAGAATTTTATGATATTGGGACAAAAGAGCCCTATGCCATCCGTGGGGAAGAAATAAAACAGCGCAGGGAATTGGCACGCGTTATCCAAAGAAAAGCGTTGCGGCTAGAGTACAAGGACGCATACCAGAATGTGGTAGAAGAAGTGGCATATACATGGTTCAACCGCCTTATTGCTATCCGTTTTATGGAGGTTAACGACTATATGCCAGCGCATATCAGGGCGCTGTCTTCTGAAAGCGGTACGAAGCTGGAGCCGGATTTGGTGACAGCTCCATTTGATGCCAAAATAGAGTTTACTAAGCAGGAAAAGGAACATATCTTGCAGCTAAAAAATGATAATCAGGTAGATGCCCTTTTCCGTTTCCTCTTTATCAAACAGTGCAATGCGCTAAACGCATATTTGCCCAAGCTGTTTGAAAAGACGTCTGATTATACAGAATTGTTATTAAATGTTTCCGTTACGGATCGGGACGGTATTGTATATCATTTAACACATGATATTAAGGAAGCTGATTTCAATATAAGCAATACTGGGGCGGATGGAAAGCCGACCGGGCAGGTAGAAATTATTGGATGGATGTACCAGTACTATAACACAGAGCCAAAGAATGAGGCGTTTATGCTGTTGAAAAAGAATGTCAAAATAACAAAGGAACGCATCCCGGCAGCTACCCAGCTTTTTACACCGGACTGGATTGTCCGTTATATGGTGGAGAACAGCATCGGCAGGCTTTGGTTAGAAGGGCATGAGGATGAAGGGCTGAAAAAGGGGTGGGAATATTATCTGGATGAGGCAGGGCAGGAAGCAGAAGCGGAGGGGCGGTTACATGCCATCCGGGAAGGTTACAAAAAAATCAAGCCGGAAGAAATCAAGGTAATTGACCCGTGTATGGGGAGCGGCCACATTCTGGTGTATGCCTTTGACGTTTTAATGCAGATATATGAAAGCTGTGGATATAGCCGGAGGGATGCTGCCGTTAGTATTGTGGAGAATAATATTGCCGGGCTGGATATAGATGACCGTGCGTTCCAGCTTGCTTACTTTGCAATCATGATGAATGCACGCTCCTGCCACAGGAGGTTTCTGACGCTTGGAATAGAGCCTAATTTGTACGCAATACAAGAAAGCAATGGTATAGAGTATGACGGGGACATGTGTGGTTTTTTACCGGACGGGGAGCACAGGGAAACCTTGCAGTATTTATTACATACATTTGTGGATGCAAAAGAATACGGCTCCATACTGGAGGTGGAAAAGAGGGATTATGATGGATTTTTGCAGGCATGGGAGCAGGGCGCTGACGCTGCGTTAGAAAATATTTTGATGGCTGGCTGGTATATGGAGTGTAATAGGATTGTTCCGGCTTTGGCAAAACAGGCTAAATTTCTTTCGGAAAAATATGATGTTGCAGTGGCCAATCCGCCTTATATGGGGATTTCAAACGGCGATAAGGAACTAAATAAATATGTAAAAAAGAATTATCCTGACAGTAAGAGCGACCTGTTTGCAGTATTTATTGAAAAATGCGGCAGGATGCTTGGGGAGGGCAGGTTTGGGGCTATGATTACGCAGCAAGCATGGATGTTTTTATCCAGTTTTGAGAAATTGCGTGCAAAATTGCAGATGGTTGACATGATTAATATGGTACACTTGGGCTCAAGGGCTTTTGAAGAAATTGGCGGGGAAGTAGTGCAGACCACCAGCTTTGTATTTAGGAAGCAAAAAGTTCAAAACTATATAGGGACATTTTGCCGTTTAGTTAATTTTATGGGTGAAGAGGAAAAGAAGCAGGCGTTTCTTACGAATCGGGATCTGTATTATGCCGCACAAGAAGATTTTTCAGTTATTCCGGGCGGGCCAATAGCATATTGGTTAAGTGCGCGCCTGAAAAGGATTTATACATTGGGGACGCCTTTAGGGCAGATTGCTTCTCCGCGGAAGGGCAATTCAACTTCAGACAATAACCGTTTTTTGCGGTTATGGCATGAAGTGGATATCCAGAAAATTAATTTTCATTGTAACAAAATTATAAAAGAAGAATCTAAGAAAAAAAGATGGTATCCTTATAATAAAGGCGGCGGATATAAAAAATGGTATGGGTTTAATGATTACATAATTGACTGGTATGACGATGCGTCAGCAATACGGAATATCAAAACGGCTGTAATTGCAAATTATCAATATTTTATGAAGCCCGGGCTGACCTGGTCTACTGTGTCTAGCAATCATTTCAGTATCAGGTGGTTTGATGAAGGATATATTTTTGACAATGGGGGATGCTGTATTTTTGAGTTGAAGGATAAACGTCCTTATATTATGGCATTGCTCAATTCGTGCGTATTTAAATATATTTTTGGACAGTTAAATCCGACATTGAATTTTCAATCGGGTGAGGTGGCGAAGTTTCCGGTTTTGCTGCAAGGCAATCCCCAGATAGATGGCCTGGCTCTGGAAAATGTTAAATTATCCAAAGCGGATTGGGATTCTTTTGAGACGTCATGGGGTTTTCGGACACATCCATTTCTTTTTATGAATAAACAGTTTTTAGCATATCACGGCAATAAAGTGTCAAAAATTGCTGATAGTTTTGGGCTGTGGAAGTCCTATGCTGATATAGCCTTTGAGAAGCTAAAGTATAATGAAGAAGAGCTTAACCGTATTTTTATTGATATTTATGGCTTGCAGGGGGAGCTTTCGCCAGAAGTAGATGATAAAGATATTACAGTCCGCAAGGCTGATTTAGGCAGGGAGGTCCGCAGCTTCATTTCCTTTGCCGTAGGGTGCATGTTCGGCAGGTATTCCCTCGATAAAGAGGGGCTGGTGTTGGCGGGCACAGATATGAAAGATATAGATGCATGCCGCGGCGGGGCGTCCGCAGATACTTGGAATGCCAGGATAGATAGAAAAGATGCGTTGGAGTGTTGGAAAATAAGTGCGGACAATATAATTTTAATTACGGATGAAGAATATGTCGCAGATGATATTGTGAACAGGTTTGTAGAGTTTGTGAAAGCTGCCTATGGCGGGGATGCTTTAGAAGAAAATCTGGACTTTATTGCAAATGCGTTAGGGAATAAGGGGGATTCTTCCAAAGCGGTTATCCGTAATTATTTCTTAAAGGATTTTTTTGCCGACCATCTGAAGGTATATCAAAAACGCCCGGTTTACTGGCTTTTTGACAGTGGGAAGCTAAGCGGCTTTAAAGCGCTTATTTATATGCACCGTTATAGTGCGGACACGGTTGGCAATTTACGTGTAGATTATTTGCACTGCATGGAGCATATTTATGAAAGTGAAATCAACCGTATGCAGGATACGATCGATAATAGCGGAAATGCAAGGGAAATTACGGCTGCGTCCAAACGAAAAGAAAAGCTGAAAAAGCAGCTCAAGGAATGTCAGGAGTATGATGAAAAAATAGCCCATTTGGCATTGTCCAGAATAGCAATAGATTTGGATGATGGCGTTAAGGTTAATTATGAAAAAGTACAGATAGCCCATGACGGCAAGAAATATCAGGTCCTTGCTAAGCTTTAGTGGGGGCGTGTTTGAAAAATCATTTCAACCATCTGCGGGCTGCATCCTTTTCATAAACTTCCTCATTGCCCACCAGCATACTAAAAACGTTCCTATATCCGCTATTGGCTGCGCTGCTTCCATCCCAGTTACCCCAAACGTGCCGGGTAGAAACAATATCAGCGGTAAAAAGAAACAACCCTGCCTTAAAGAAGCAAATACTGTTGCCCATACCGATTTCCCTACCGCCTGAAATGTCATGTTGCAAGCGATCCCAAGTGTCAGAAACGGCATAGCGGCACACTGCATCCGCAGTGCCGCTGTTCCAATTGCCGCTACATCCCCATCTTTGGGCACAAACTGCCCTAGCAAAGCTTCCGCACCCCAAAACAGCCCGGCTCCAAGTATTATCATGCCGATATTCCCAACAAGCAGCATAAAGTGGTATGCCTGCCGTACCCTGCCGTACTCCTTAGCCCCGTAATTATACCCCGCTACTGGCTGATACCCTTGCCCCAGCCCAATCAGAACGCAAAATACTATCATAAAAATCTTTCCGACAATTGACATTGCCGCTACTGCGGCGTCACCATATCCTGCCGCTACATGGTTTAGCGCCACTGACGCCACGCTGGCAAGCCCCTGCCGGAATAAAGAAGGCGTCCCATTCCCCAAAAAGGCTTTATACACTGAAATATCCCATGACAGATTTTTTGCAGAAAAATGTATTATGGTCTTTTTCCCTATAAAAAATGCCAATAAAACCACGCACCCCACGCACTGGCTTACCGCCGTTGCCAGGGCTGCCCCGCGGATCCCCCATCCAAACCCAAAAATAAATAGTGGATCCAGTCCAACATTGAGTAAGCTGCCGCTGGCAATCCCCACCATTGAAAGTTTTGTTTTCCCTTCTGCACGCAGCACGTTGTTTAGTACAAAAGACGCTGTCATCACAGGGGCAACATAAAGGATATACCTGGCATATTCCACTGCAAAAGGCAATATCGTATCTGTCGCCCCCATCCAACGCATTAGGGGGGTTAGATAGGCCAATCCAAAGGCGCTTATCCCTATGCCGGACACAACCGATGTAAGCAATGCGCAAGAAGCTGTTTTCTGTGCTTTTTTGCTTTCTTTTTCTCCCAACAGGCGCGAAATCACGCTTCCTGCCCCCATTCCAACCATAAACCCAACTGCCTGTATTACTGCCATTAGGGAAAATACAATCCCCACGGCCCCGGAAGCGCTTGTCCCCAGCTTTGACACAAAATATGCGTCGGCAACATTATATATAGAAGTAACCAGCATGCTAATCATGGTAGGGGCTGCTAAGGAAATAACTAGTTTGTGGATTGGAGTGTTTATCATTTTTTGGTACTGTGCGTCGTTTTGCTGCATATGAAACCACCATTATTTTTCTTTGTTTTTTAATATCCCCGGCTGCTTCTTTTCTTATACAGGATGGAGTACTAGGAAGAAATGGCAGTGGTGATAGTGTTTATTGTAATTAAAAGTAATGTTTTTTTAGGTTATGGCAAATATACACGAAATGTCTGGAAAAAAGTGCATTGATACTATAATGTTTTGCAGTCCTTTATACGATATAATAGATACAGGTATCTCTAGATGTTGGATGTGATAATGCGCATTTTTTCGGGTGCGATACCAAATTTTGTAGAAGGAAAAAGGGAGCGATCGATATGTACAGGGATGTAGCAAAACGGGTTCTGGCGGTAATTCTTACTTTTTGCATGATCGGCGGTATGCCGGATTTTACACTGCTTGCCGGTGTGGAAAGCGGGAATGGACGGGTGGATACGAGCCTTGAAGAGGGGCTTGCCGTAGATGACGGGAGCAGTGAGGCTTATGAATTGGCCGGGACGGAAACGGAGGCATCTCTGAAGGCCAGGGAAAAGGGGGCCAGCACGCAAGAGCTGGAGGAATTAGAGGATACAGGGCAAACTGCCGATATGGAGCAGGCGGATGAGGGTAAAATGGAAGAGCCTGCTGATGCGGAAAAGGTAGCTGATGCTGGTATCGCGACAGCTGATGATGTAGAGCAGATTTCTTTGCAGGACACACGTATTAAGAAGCCTTCGGAATTGCCTAATCAGATTCGGGGCGGGATTGTTCCGGATGGAGATGGATTTGTGCAAAATCCCATTTTGGGGCTGGAGATAAAGGACGGGGATGTCAGCCTTGCGCAGATTACGGATAAGGCTTCTACTGCAGATGGATATAAAGTATATGCTGTACTTGGGAACAATAATACGTCGGCAGAGATTACGGTAACGGGTAACGGGAAATATAAGGATGATTTAAAATATAGCGTTGTGTTTGGCAATGATATTACGGGATGTACGGTAACCTTAAGCTATGGCGAGTATCCAACTGCAAGCTATTATTATGAGGGCCAGCCTATTGAACCTGCTGTGGCAGTGGCAGCGGCGGATGGAACGGTTTTAACGGCTGGTACAGATTATTCTGTCACGTACGAAGATAATGAGAAGGCAGGGACTGCCCACGTTAAAGTCCGGGGTGTCAACAACTATGCCGGGGAATGTAGCGTGGATTTTATCATTATGCAGGCGGATGCCAGTGTAATATTTGAAGAGGTAACGGTTAGTGATGCTGTATACAATAAGTCAAAGTCTAAGCTGCCGGATGGTATTGTTCCTTCGGAAGTTACAATTATTAATAAATATACAGGGGAGCCGGCTTCCCCGGATGATTACAGTCTAAGATACCGCAATAATACATATGTGTCTATGCCAGGGCAGCCGGCAAAGGTAGTGATTTCCGGCAAAGGCAACTGCATGGGAAGCTTTGAGAAAAATTACCAGATTACCAGGGCGAGCTTTAACGATTCGGCTTATCCGCAGGAGGATAAGTTAATGGTGGAACTGGATCCTTCTTATTCCTTAAGTTATACGGGGCAGCCGCTTATGCCGCCGTTTACGGTTTACCAGGGGAGTAAAGATGGCGGTACATTAGAAGCCGGAACGGATTACAATGCAGTATATTCCAATAATATCAATGTTGGGACAGCAAAAATTACGATAACTGGTTTGGGTAATTATACCGGAAGCCGGGACGTAAACTTTACAATCGGTAAATTTAATGTAAAAGATATAGACAGCTCTAAGATTCATGTGGAAAAAGATGGCTATGAATATACCGGGGAGGAAATACAGCCGGAAGTGCCTGACAGCCTTACAGATACTGCAGGGCATCCTCTTAGGAGGGGTACGGATTATGAGGTTTATTATGCCAATAATATCGATGTCGGCAGCGGTATTATACGGATTGTCGGAACAGGGAATAACTGTACTGGGGAATTGGATGTATATTTTACTATTTACAAAGATATTGGGAACGAGGATGTTATAATTGAACCTATTGCAGATCAGCAGTATTTTGGCAAAGCCATCCACCCTCTTCCTGTCATCAAGGACAAGGGGACTGTACTGCAAAAGGACCGGCATTATACGCTGGCATATAATGTGGCGGATCCTACAGATGTAGGCTCTTACACTATTACTGTAACAGGCGACGGCAAGTATTACAGGGGTACAAGGGAAACCCAGTTTCGGATTGTAGGCCGCAGCATGGACAGTGTAGAGGTACAGTTTACACGTCCAGTGGCCAATAACACATACACATTTACTGGTTCTGCCATTGAGCCAGAAGTGAAAGTAGTAGATAAAGAAAGCGGCAGCGAGCTGCCGATTGCAGATTTTGATATAGCCTATGCAGGGGCAAATGGTGAGGCTTCCCCAACAGTGGCAGGAAATTGTACAGTTACGGCTACGCAGAAGGATGTAAATAAATATTTAGGTAATCCGGTTTCTGCGTCATATACGATTGCTCCAAAGCCATTGGTAGAAGGCAGGGGTTTTTCCATCAAATTGGATGGGCAGGATATGATAAACCCGGCCTATACCGGAGAAGATATTGAGCCTGTTGTTACGGTGTTTGATAATTTGAGGGACAGTGCTACAGGCTCGCAGGTGGCGTCCGGCGGCGCTTTCCAGATCCCGGCATCAGATTTTTCGGTTCAATATGCGAATAACCGGGATGCGGGGATAGCGACTGTGACGGTGACTGGGTTAAATAACTATTCGGGCAGTATTTCAAAGAACTTCCGGATTACTCCGCTTGAGCTTTCAAGTGCTTCGAGTATAGGCATTACGCTGCAGCCAGACCGGGAATATGTATATACCGGGGATGCGGTTGCCCCTGTGGTTGCAGAGTTTACAGTAGACGGCAAGGTATTGCGGGCAGATGAATATACTGTTACTTCACAGGCGGTAAATGCCGGGGAGACGGAACACACCTTTACTGTGGCGGGTACGGGGAATTATAGGGGCAGCGTTGCTTCCGATGCCCCGGTTGTAGAAGGCGGGCCGGTAACTTTCCGGATCCTTCCAAAAGATATAGCGGATTTGGAAGTGCAGTTGGAGGATATCCCCAACCAATCTTATACTGGAAGGGAAATCAGGCCAGTCCCGGTGATGACATATAATGGCAAGGCATTGGGCGCTGCAGATTATGATTTGTCTTATGTGAATAATGTGGCACAGGACTATAATACGGAGGATCCTGCCCTGATGCCGACAGTGACCATTACAGGTAAGGGCAACTTTACTGGTACGCGCTCGGCCAACTTCCATATTTGCGAAACGATTGCAGGGGCGGTTGTGACGGGGCTTGACAACCTTGTTTATACATTTAATACGGCGGAATGGCGTCCGGAGCCGCAGAGCGTGGTTTTAAACGGCAGGCCGCTGCAGAAGGATGTAGATTATGAGCTGTTCTACAAGAACAATATCAATGCCGGAAACAGCAGCAGCCCAGAAGCGCCTACCGTAGTGATAAATGGGAAAGGGCTTTACGGCGGAAGCATTGAAAAGAAATTTACGATTGAACGTGTGATCATGACGTTAGACGGGAACGGTAAATTGAAGCCCCCGTTATCTTCTATCATTGGAATGAGCCCAATGTTTACCGGAAGCGGAGTTTGGCCAACGGTTACGTTAAAGCATAGTGTGCGGCTGGAAACAGGCGCAAGCTTTACCTATGTATTAGAGGAAGGTAAAGACTATGAATTCAGTTCCAACAAACATGTGAATGTTGGAAGTAACTACAGTATTGAGCTATTGCCCAAGGGCAATTACAAGCTTGGAACAGGTACTGCATTGCGCCTTGGCCAATATACAATTAAAGCAAAGCCGATTACGGCGGAGGAGATTACCATAGAGGTTGGGGAAGTGGATGCAACCAGGCTTCCAGCCGAACCTCCGGTACGTGTGGTTGATGCCAGGCGTGATATAGACGGCAACTATGTAGCCGAGAACGGGACATTTGAACTGGTTAGAAACAGGGATTATACGCTGACCTATAAGAAGAATACGGCACCTGGTACGGCATCCATTACTATTACAGGTAAGGGCAATTATACCGGATCTGCGACAAAAACGTTTTTAATCCCCGGTAACCTTTCCAATGCCCAGGTAGAGTTTTTGGATTCCTCAAATTCATCGGATGCCTATGTATATACCGGAAGTGATATTACGCCGAAGCTGCGCGTGACCTGTGGTACAGACGCAACGACAGGACGGGTAATTGAACTGAAGAACGGTACGGATTTTGAGTACCGGATCAACGGCGATCATACCAATTGCGGCACACCGGAGATTGAACTGGTCGGAAAAGGCGCCTATGAAGGAAGCACTAGAAGGCTGACGTTCCGGATTACCCCAAGGTCTTTAACAGACAGCGCGGTTAAGATCAATGTGCCGGGCAGTGTGGATTACAATGATGGAAAAAATGTAGAGCCGAAACCGAGCATAACGCTTGGAAAGTATACATTGATCGAAGGCGTGGATTTTATATGTATTTATGACGATCCCTGTTCTATGCCGTCCCATATCAGCGGTAAGAAATACAAGGTAGTCATTCGTGCGGTAAACGGCGGGAATTTTACAGGGGAGACATTTAAGGAGTATACCATCGGGAATAACTTCAATGTCAAGATTGAATTTGCCGACGGGTCAAATGGGTCATATACTTATACCGGAAACGAAATTATTCCGGCGCTTAAAGTGACGGATTCGGTGAACGGGAAAGAGCTGGTAAAGGGTAAGGATTACGATATGTCGTATGCACCCGGCAATATCAATGTTGGAAAGGTAACTGTGACGGTATTCGGCTTAGGTGAGCCGGGGAATACCGAAACGGAATACTGCGGAAGTAAGACCACGTCCTTTGATATTGTAGGCAAGAGCTTAGGCGACAGCGATATTGTAATGGATGATATTGCAGATTATACATATACCTCGGCTGCAATTATGCCAGAGCCTAAGGTTGTATGGAAAGGGCACGGTGCAGACGGCGCGGATGTAGAGCTTGTGGCAGGCGAGGACTTTAAGTATACTTATACTTCCAATGTCAATGCCGGAACAGGGACAGTCCGGATTGAACCAGTATCCCAGGCGGGCAATTTCTCTGGTACTAAGGAAAAAACATTTACTATTTTAAAGAAAAACCTGCAAGATGAGGGCGTTATGATAGATGGTATACCGGATCAGGTATATATCGGGGATGCCATTACACCTAAGTTGAATATCCACTGGGAAGCAGACGGGGTTGGCCAGGTGACGCTTAGCGATGCCGATTATACGTTATCTTATGGCGAAGAAGGAAATGTCGAGGTCGGTACAGTAGAGGTAACGGTGAACGGTACGGGCAATTACGAAGGTACCATTACAACTGCATTTAGGATTGTTAAGGTAAAGCTTTCCGATATTACGGCGGAATACTCTAAGGAAGAGCAGTATACAGGCAAGCAGATTAAGCCAGATATAAAACTGACCTATCAAAGCACCGACAACCGGACAATAGAAATGAACGCGCCAGATGTATGGGGATATACAATCAGTTACGGCAGCAACCAGCTGCTGGGTACGACAAGCGGCTCCATTACAGTTACGGCAGACCCGAACGGCAATTGCGAGGGCGGCCCTTTGGTACTGCACTTTGCAATTATCAAACGCCATCTGGATGATAGTACAATTACTATGACCGGGATTGAGGATACATATACATTTGATCCGAACGAAACGGCATGCGAGCCAGAACCGGTGCTGACCTTTAAGCCTGATCCACTGACTACTTATACGCTGCGGAAGGGATATGATTACACGGTTTCTTATGAAGGAAATACGACTGTGAACCAGGCGGCATCCGTAACCGTAACCGGGATAGGCAATTTTGACAGGTCTTTGACAAAGAACTTCCGGATTACGAAGGATTTGTTAGATTATATTGATTCTGCGTCTGTAGACCAGACGCCGCTGGTTTATAATGGTCATGAGCAGCATCCGAAGGTGGATATTGCGTTTAAGACAAATGATATTGAGGAAAACCGGGATTACGAGCTTGTTTGGGACGAAGACTGTATCAATGCCGGAGAACATACGGTAATTATCCGCGGGATTGGAGATTATGGCGGAGAAATGCCGCTGACATTTTCTATTGGTAAGCGTGATATTAGTAAGGTTCAGATAGATATTGAGGATTACGAATTTACGGGAAGCGAAATCGATCCGATGGTAGTTGTAAGCGATCCAGAGATTAGTGAAACACCGTTTGGCGGTGATGTCTATGTAATTACAGGGATTGAGAACAACAAAGAGATTGGTACGGCGACTGTAACGATTGAAGCGGTGGAAACGTCCAATTATATTGGTACAACAAGTGGGACATTTGAGATTACACCGGTTGATTTGCAGAGCACACGTATAACTTCCTCACAGATTGATTCTCCACAGGATTATACCGGAAGCCCGGTTATGCCAGAAATAACTGTTACAGATACTAAGCGGAATGCTAAGGGGGATGCGATTTCTGAAGAAGACGGGGAATCGTATTATGTATTAATAGAAGGAACGGATTATGAGGTAGAATATTCTGACAATATTTATCCGGGTGAAACGCCAGCTACTGTAATTGTGACAGGAAAGGGCTGCTATACGGGGACGCTTTCCAAAATGTTTGACATCCAGGCAGATCTGGCTTTGGCAGTCATTGCACCGATTCCGGCACAGCCCTATACGGGTGAGGAGGTAAGGCCAGAGCTTACGGTTACATTAGGGGATCGGACGTTGCGCGAGAATTTTGACTACAGGGTGGAATATACTGATAATATTGAAAGGGGTACTGCTTTAGCAACAATTTATCCAATCGAAGGTTCCCTTTACTCGGGAAGCAACCAGGCATCGTTTGTAATTAGCCGTGATATTGCCGGAGCCGATATAAGTATTAGCCATTCTGAGTATGTATATACAGGAGGGGCAATCCGGCCAGAGGTAATTGTTGTATTTGAAGGAAAGAACCTGGTTTTGGGTACTGATTTTGAAGTAACCTATGAAAACAATGTCAACGTAGGGACGGCAACCATTACCGTTACGGGAATCGGCGGATATGATGGAAATGTAACGCTGACCTTTGAAATTGTGAGCAGGGATATTACGGATGCGCGGATCGAGATGATTGATTCGGAATTTACTTATACTGGCAGCGAAATTACACCTGCGGTGGCAGTTGTTTTGGGGGATGTAATCCTTACACCCGGCGTAGATTATGAAATACGTTATGAGAACAACATAAATGTAGGTACGGCAAGTGTTATTGTTACTGGAATTGGCGGTAATGAAGGTACTGTCAGAAGGGCATATGAGATTATTAAACGTAACATCACACGCTGTGCATTTGCAAATATTACAGATAAAATCTATTTGGGAATGCCTACCTCACAGGATTTGGTAGTGACGGACGGCAGCGCTACGACGCTGGTTTTGAACAGAGATTATACGCTTACCTATGAGAACAATGCGGCTCCTGGCGTGGCAACGCTTGTGGTTTCTGGTATTGGCAACTATGGCGGTACAAAAACCATTCGATACTTGATTAATTTTACAGAAATGACCCCGGTTACGGCGGCTGCTTCGTCGGACAGCGTGACAGTTGCCTGGGGGGCAGTACCAGGGGCAGAAGGGTACGGTATTTACTCCCCAGACGGAAAGCTGATTGCAAGGACGGAAGGCCTGTCCTATGTACATACAAATCTGGATGCGTTGACGTCATATAGCTACATGGTGCGTCCGTACAAGACATCTGGAGGGACTGCTTATTATGGCGGTTTCTCGAATACGGCACAAGCTACGACCGGGATTTTAACCCCTGCGGTTACTCTAAAAGCCGGAAAGCGCCGTGTAAAGGTATCCTGGAAGAAGATCAAAGGTGTAAATGGATATGAAATTTACAGGAGCAGTAAAAAAACAAAAGGCTATAAGAAGATAAAGACAGCATCCAAGGCGTCTATCGTAGCATACACCAATAAGAAGCTGGACAGTAAGAAGAAGTATTATTACAAAGTCCGGGCATATAAAAAAGTAAATGGCAAAAAGGTATACAGCAGCTATTCTTCAGTGAAATCAGTAAAAGTGAAATAAGGGATGACTCATGGAGGAAATCTACAGACTTGGCAAACATGAATTTGCTACCCGTGAAGAGTGGGAGGCTGCGCAGAGAGATTTAGAAACAATCAGAGGCATCGTGGATCATTTGGATATTGAAGATCCGCTTGTAGCGGAGGATATTTACCAATTGGTCCGCGAAGGGCTGATTACATTTGAAAGTAAGCTGGGGACTGTGTTTTTCTGTGATATATCAGACAGGGTTGCGCAGAATTTCAAAGAGGAACTCGAAGACAGCAGGGAAGAATGGGAACGGGAGCGCAGAGAGCAGCTTGAGCTCCGTCTAAGGGAAGAGGAGGAAGGTGAACGCCAGAAATTAAAAGAAACACAGCAGTCAATGATGTTTAAGATTTTGGGGATTGCCTGTGCTGCACTTGCGGTTTTATGTGTGGTTTTTTATCTGCATTCCGTATACAGGGAGCGCAGCGCCACCCGGAAATTAGAAGAAGTGCAGCAGAAAAAGGGCGTTTCCCAGGCAGTTGGCTGGAACCCGGGTCAAGACGCATCCGGCCGCGGGGATGATGATGTGGACGCACAGGAGATTGGGCAACAGGAAGAAAGCCGGATAACGCCGTCTGAGGTTTTACCGGAATACAGTACCCTGCATGCACAGTATCCGGATTTGGCTGGGTGGCTTCGGATTGAGGATACCCAGATTGATTTGCCTGTGATGCAGGCGGCAGATAATGAATATTACCTGCATAACAATATTGACGGGGCAGAGGATATCAATGGAACACTGTTTTTAGACTACCGCGCCGATACTGTAAAACCCAGCACAAACCTGATTATTTATGGCCATAACATGAAAAGCGGCGCGATGTTTGGCGGGTTAAAGAAATATTTGGAAGAAACGTATGTAGCAGGGCATGACAAGATACAATTTGATACGATTTATCAGAAACAGGTTTATCAGGTGATTGCCGTATGCCTTTCGGAAGTAGGGTACCAGGACGAAGGGCAGTATAAGTATTACAACTTTATTGAAGCAGAAAGCAATGAGGATTTTAACGCATTTTTAGGGAGTATCCGAAAATGCGCCGTATATGATAAAACACAGGATGTGACAGAAAGTGACAGCTTGCTGACACTTTCCACCTGCAACAACTACGTGGAAGACGGAAGGCTTTTCGTGGTAGCAAAAAAAATACAATAGCATGGAAGCTATGGAGCCAGGAGTGAAGAATATGAAAAAAAATCTAGCGATACGGGCAGGGGCAATTGTTTTGGTGCTGATGATAGCATTCTTTTCTATTTTACCTGATTTGGTAAATGCAGAAGGGGATGACGATCCTGCGCCATCGACAGAGGTCGCGGCAGAAATGCCGGATGCAGGTGAGACGGGTACAGAAACGTCATCGCCTGACACATCAGAAGGAGACGCTACCGACTGGTCAACGGAAGAAACGCCGGATACACCAGACACACCGGATGTACCCGAAACGCCAGACACGACAGAAATACCGGATCAGCCAGTGGAGCCAGAAGTGCCGGACGCATCTGAAGTACCAGATATACAGCAGCCTGTTGTACCGGAACCAGGAACAGAAATAACAACACCGGAACAGCCAGGGACGGAAACACCGGATACAACGCCTGTATTGCCAAATGGCGATGGGGCAGCCAATACTGAAAGTACGGAAAACGAGGGATTTGGCAATGATTTGCAGGATGAAGATGAAGAACTGCCGCCAAACCATGAGTTAGACCCGTCGGATGAGCCGGACGGCACAGATGGTGATTTTACGATTGAAGGCACTACTGTTATTGCGTACAGCGGTGCAGGAGGCAATATTGCAATCCCTGCAGGGGTTACGGCAATTGGTGACGGAGTTTTCTCTGGAAACGGTTCTATTACAGGGGTATCTTTCCCAGACAGCCTGCAGATTATTGGCGGTTCTGCATTTAACGGCTGCAGCAGCCTAGAAGCGGTAAGCATACCAGGCAGTGTGACTATTGTAGGTGCATCCGCTTTTGCAAACTGTAATGCATTGGCAAGTGTAAGCCTAAGCGGTTCTGCTGGGGCGATTTCACAAAGGCAGTTCTACAACTGCAGCAGCCTTGGGAGCGTAACCGTTCCGGATGGCGTAACGAGCATCGGGGCGGAAGCGTTTGGAAGCTGCGGAAACTTAAGCAGCGTTTCACTTCCATCTACACTGTCAAGCCTTGATATGAGCGCATTTTCAGGCTGTGCAAATTTAGGCTCTATTACTGTATCAAGCGGCAGCTATTCCTCTTATGACGGATGCGTTTATACCGCAGACGGCAGGCATTTGCTCCTTTGCCCACAGGGCAAGACAGGGATATCCTTTGCGCCGGGGATTTTATCCGTTGCATCGGGGGCATTTAATGGGTGCAGCTATCTTTTAACAGCAGTTATACCGGATGCGGCAAATGCAATTGAAGCCAATGCATTCAGCGGAAGTGGAATCCGGGCAATAACTATTCCTGCAAGCGTTACCTCTATTGGGCCGCAGTCAGGATGGGCGCCGACTGTTGTATATGGATATAGTGGAACGACAGCTGAATCTTGGGCAAATGAAAACAATTATGTATTTGAAAGTATAGACGATCCATCTGGAGGCGTTGCTGACGAAACAGAAGAAATTGAAGATCCGGATCCAAACGATACGGATGATCCAGGGGAAGAGCCTGGAGGTACAACGCCAAAGAAGCCTGGAGGAAGCAATACAACAGGTACGAACAGCGGAACAAGCACATCTACGGTACATGCTGCATCACCGGGGACGGCTAATGGAACATCAGCGGCAATTGCCGGAAATGGGCGCATTAAAGACGCAACACCGAAAACAGGTGTAGAAGAGTACGGAATATATTTCTTGTTTGGGGCGATCTTTTTAGTGGGGATTTCGTTGTTTGCTTATAGTAGAAAACTTAGATTAGAAGGAAAATGATGTGGATAATTGGGCTGCACAGGTTGCTGTGCAGTTCTTTTTTTGTGGATGGGGGAGTAGTGTTATTGTGAACTATAGGAGGTGGGTGGCAAAGGGGCCGTCAGGCAGAGGGCAGGGCATTGCTGGGGAGCGGACGGGATGCTTAAGAGCCCCTAAACCCCATCACAAGGCCCCAGCCTCATACCCTGCCCTCTGCCTGGCTATGGTTTTGGCAGGCTTATAGTAGATTGCTTGTTTAACGTTAGATGTTGAATTTGTGACAGATGTGTCCGTGCCTAATCGTCTGTTAGGGGATATTACTTTATTTTTTATGCCTTTTGTTCGAGCGCTACTCTGCATGCTTTGGCCAGCTGATCTCCGCAAGATGTGTTTTTAAACCCACAGCGTATCCCGCTGAGCCTTTTTTCAATTTCTTCTACAGTCATTCCCTCTACTAGCTGGGGAATTGCTTTTAGATTTCCGTCGCAGCCTCCGGTAAATTTAACATTGTGTACGATATTGCCCTCTAGCTCTAGTTCGATTTGGGATGAACAGGTCCCTTTGGTACGGTATGTATATTTCATTGTGATACCCCTCCTTTTTTGTATTCTATTTTAAAAACAGGTACAGTATAGCACGTTTTTAAAAATTTAACAATTCATTCATGATTTTCTGTATTGTTTCTGGTGGCGGAACGTGGTACAATAAGCTTTGTTCGGGAAATATGGGAATTTTTTGATTAAACAAGAGCGATAGGAGTAATTTATGGGCGCATTTACAAAATTATTTGGTACACATAGCGAACGGGAATTAAAGAGGATTGATCCGATTGTAAAGAAGATTGAATCTTATTACGGGGCTATGGAGGCATTGACAGATGAACAGCTAAGGGATAAGACGAAGGAGTATAAGAAGCGGTTTGCAGATGGGGAAACGCTGGACGACCTTCTTCCGGAGGCCTTTGCTACTGTCAGGGAAGCTTCGAAGCGTGTGCTGAATATGGAACATTATAGGGTACAGTTAATAGGTGGGATTATTTTGCATCAGGGGCGTATTGCAGAGATGCGTACTGGTGAAGGTAAGACTTTGGTTTCGACGCTTCCGGCATATTTGAATGCATTGGAGGGCAAAGGCGTCTGTATCGTTACGGTCAATGACTATCTGGCGAAGCGTGATGCGGAGTGGATGGGGCAGGTACATGAGTTTTTAGGGCTTTCAGTCGGTGTTGTTTTAAATTCCATGGACAATGACGAAAGGCGTGACGCTTATAACTGTGATATTACTTATATAACTAATAATGAACTTGGATTCGATTACCTCAGGGACAACATGGTAATTTATAAGGAGCAGCTGGTACAAAGGGGACTGCATTATGCTATCATTGATGAGGTCGATTCCGTACTGATAGATGAAGCCAGGACGCCCCTTATCATTTCTGGCCAGAGTGGCAAGTCAACCCGTTTGTACGAAGCATGCGATATTCTGGCGCAGCAGCTTGTACGCGGGCAGGAAAGCCAGGAGCTGTCTAAGATGGACGCAATTATGGGCGTGGAAGTGGAAGAAACAGGGGATTTTGTTGTAAATGAGAAGGACAAGGTAGTGAACCTGACACTGGATGGGGTTAAGAAGGTGGAGAAATTTTTCCGGATTGAGAACCTTGCAGATGCAGAAAACCTGGAAATCCAGCATAATATTATCCTGGCGCTGCGTGCGCACTATCTGATGTTCCGTGATCAGGATTATGTGGTTAAGGATGATCAGGTGCTGATTGTAGACGAGTTTACCGGGCGTATTATGCCAGGACGCCGTTATTCGGATGGGCTGCACCAGGCGATTGAAGCCAAGGAGCATGTAAAGGTAAAACGGGAAAGCAAGACGTTAGCAACGATTACGTTCCAGAACTTTTTTAATAAATTCGAGAAAAAAAGCGGTATGACAGGTACGGCACTGACGGAGGAAAAGGAGTTTCGTGATATTTACGGGATGGACGTAATTGAGATTCCGACAAATGTGCCAGTACAGCGTAAAGATTTGCAGGACGTGGTTTATAAAACCAAGAAAGAGAAGTTTAAGGCAGTTTGTGATGCGGTGGAAGAGGCACATGCAAAGGGACAGCCAGTTTTAGTTGGTACTATAACAATTGAAATTTCCGAGGAAATCAGTAAAATGTTAAAGCGCCGCGGCATCCAGCATAATGTGTTAAATGCCAAGTTCCATGAACTGGAAGCAGAAATTGTAGCACAGGCCGGGCAGCACGGGGCAGTCACGATTGCTACGAACATGGCAGGCCGTGGTACGGATATCAAGCTGGACGAGGAAGCAAAAGCGGCTGGCGGGTTAAAGATTATCGGTACAGAGCGCCATGAGTCAAGACGTATTGACAACCAGCTGCGCGGGCGGTCCGGGCGCCAGGGCGATCCGGGTGAATCGCAGTTTTACATTGCGCTTGAGGATGATTTAATGCGCCTGTTTGGCTCGGAGAAGTTAATGAGCATGTTTAATGCGTTAGGCGTACCAGACGGTGAGCAAATTCAGCATAAGATGCTTACAGGCGCGATAGAGAAGGCGCAGAGCAAGATTGAATTTAATAATTTTGGGATACGAAAGAACCTGCTGGAATATGATCAGGTGATGAATGAGCAGCGGGAAATTATTTATACGGAGCGGCTGCGTGTTCTGAACGGGGAAAATATGCGGGACGTTATTTTTAAGATGGTTACGGATCGTGTGGAAGCGACAGTGGACATGTGTATTTCGGGTGAGCAGCCAGTAGACGAATGGAATATTAAAGAGTTGAATGATATCTTAATTCCAATGATTCCGGTACAGCCAGTTACACCAGATATGGTGAAGGAAATGAAGAACAGCAAGGAACTGAAGCACGCGTTAAAGGAGCAGGCGGTAAAGCTTTATGAGACGAAGGAAACCGAATTCCCTGAGCCAGAGCAGTTTAGGGAGCTGGAGCGAGTGGTTCTGTTAAAGGCAATCGACCGTAAGTGGATGGATCATATTGATGATATGGATCAGCTGCGCCAGGGGATTGGGCTGCAGGCATATGGACAAAGAGATCCGCTGGTGGAATATAAGATGAGCGGGTTTGATATGTTTGACAGTATGATAGCGAGCATCCAGGAGGATACGGTAAGGCTCCTTTACCATGTGCGCATTGAGCAGAAGGTAGAACGTGAGCAGGTTGCAAAAGTGACTGGGACGAATAAGGATGAAACAGCAGTCAAAGGGCCTAAGAAGCGTGACAAGGCGAAGGTATATCCGAATGATCCTTGTCCATGCGGAAGCGGGAAGAAGTACAAACAATGCTGCGGCCGCATGGCGAAATAAAGGGGATATGACAGGGGCAAAGCAGGGGACTATGGGTATAAGCCTGCTTTGCCCTTTTGTTATTATCTGGACAGATGGAAGGATTTTGCATGAAAGATTGTTTTTCCAGGATTTTAAAAGAGCATAGGGTTCGTTATCCTTTAATGGAGCCGCAGGACTATGGCAAGCTGGCATTTCAGGGGGAATTTGGCGCAGGCCATTTTGCGGGCAGCAGAGAGCAAGCCCTTAAGGGTATACTCTCGGAAATGGATACATTATTTTCGGACGTTTCTGCGCTTCCGGTTGATATTGGAGGAGGTTTGTGCCGCTTTCCGTTATCTGTCTGCCGGACCAAGGAAGAGCTTCAGCTGCTGGCAGATTTATTTTTGTGTACAGCGCAAAATTCTGGTGGGACATTAAAAGGCCTGCTTCAAAAAGTGGATTTGCTGCGGGGGGTTGGGGTACCAGGAATGACAGGATGGCTTGCTGCCTGGGAAAAGCAAGGCTATACTGCCGTACATCACAGCAGTATATACCGTGATGCGTACCACCCGCATTACCGCTTATTGAAAAAAGGATATGCGGCCTGTTTTACGGCTTTGGCTCAAATTGCTTTGTTATCGCGGCAAGAAAAGCCGGCAATTATTGCGGTTGACGGACGGTGTGGCAGCGGGAAAACGCATTTGGCAGATTTGGTGCATACCTTGTTTCCGTGTAATGTCGTGCATATGGACGATTTTTATTTGCCCCCTGACAGACGTCAGGATAATTGGCTGCAAATTCCAGGGGGCAATATGGATTTCGAGCGCATAAATGACGAAATCCTTGCTCCCATACACAGCGGCTTAGAGGTGGTTTACCGTCCATTTGACTGTGGGAAGTGCAGGATTACAGGCCAAACGCGGCTTCCTGCCAGAAGCCTTACTATAATAGAAGGTACTTATTCACACCATCCAAAGCTCCGGGTGGAATATGATTTGAAAATTTTCCTTACGTGTGAGAAAGAGGAGCAGATTAGGCGTTTAAAGGAACGGGAAGGCAGCGGCTATGTGTCGTTTGCTAAGCGCTGGATGCCGATGGAGGAACATTATTTTGAAACATGCGGTATTGAAGGAAGAAGCAGTTTGCATATAGATACTAGTGGTGTCTTATAGAGCGTGGAAGGCAAAGGGGCGTCAGGCAGAGGGCAGGGCATAGCTGTGAAAAGTTCGTTCTAGAAATAAGTGAAAAAGGAAAAGGAGAAGGAGAAATGAACCAGGGGACAACTTATAAACAAATTAAAAATCTTGTAACAGCGGCGATGCTTTTAGCTGCCGGAATAATTTTACCGTTTTTTACCGGGCAAATTCCGCAAATTGGAAGTATGCTGCTTCCCATGCATTTGCCGGTACTGATCTGCGGATTGATCTGCGGCTGGCCTTATGGTGGGATCGTCGGTTTTGTGCTGCCTCTGCTGCGCTATACACTATTTGGGATGCCGCCGATGCCAAATGGGATTGCAATGGCGTTTGAGCTGGCGGCATATGGGATGATTGCAGGTTATCTTTACAACCATTCCAGATGGCAGTGTATTGTGTCGTTGTACAGGTCGCTTGTGATCGCTATGCTGGGAGGCAGGATTTTGTGGGGTGCTGTATGTATTGTTATGACGGGGATCACGGGAGTGGTGTTTACGTGGCAGATATTTTTGGCGGGGGCTTTTTTGAACGCAATTCCGGGTATTGTGCTGCAGCTTTTGTTGATCCCTTCGCTTATGCTGGCGCTTGACCGCACAGGAGTGGTGAGGTTCCGCAAGGATGCGAAGGGCGGGGCAGTTGGAGAAATACGGTAAGCGGCATTTTTAATGTTATAAAACAAGAAAAAACGCTTGACACGCCGGGCAGCGTGTATTATACTAAGTAAGTCTGTAATGATTATAGAAATGCTGGCCATGGCCCCGGCTGGCATTTATACTATATTAATTTCATTATATTATGAAATTGGCCAAAGGAATAACGTCCGGACATACGGGATTCCGCAGCCGATAAGAAAATGAAGAGTAGTTTTGGTGATTTCAAGGAGGTAAACCAATGAAAACATTTATGGCGAGCCCTGCTACGATCGAAAGGAAATGGTATGTAGTAGACGCGGATGGAATGACATTAGGACGTTTGGCATCTGAAGTTGCAAAAGTATTGCGGGGGAAAAACAAGCCGGTTTTTACACCGCATATGGATACAGGCGATTATGTAATTATCGTCAACGCTGAGAAGTTCAAAGTGACTGGCAAAAAAATGGATCAAAAGATTTATTACCATCACTCCGATTATGTAGGAGGCATGAAAGAAACTACATTAAAAGAAATGTTGAAAAAGCATCCGGAACGGGTTTTGGAACATGCAGTGAAGGGAATGCTCCCGAAAGGGCCGTTGGGAAGGCAAATGTACAAGAAGTTATTCGTATACGTTGGACCAGATCACAAGCATGCGGCACAGAAGCCGGAAGCGTTAACATTTTAATCGGTAAGGAGGTAGAGTACAGTGGCTAATTCAAAATATTACGGAACAGGAAGAAGAAAATCATCTGTTGCAAGGGTATATCTGGTACCTGGTACAGGTAAGGTTACTATTAATAAAAGAGATATTGACGATTATCTGGGTCTGGAGACTTTAAAAGTTATCGTACGCCAGCCATTGGTAGTAACGGAAACTGTAGATAAATTTGATGTTCTGGTTAATGTAAAAGGTGGCGGCTATACTGGCCAGGCAGGCGCTATCCGGCATGGGATTGCAAGGGCGCTGCTTCAGGTAGATGCCGAATATAGGCCTGTTTTAAAATCCAACGGGTACTTAACACGTGATCCGAGGATGAAGGAAAGGAAGAAGTACGGCCTCAAAGCGGCTCGTCGCGCTCCGCAGTTCAGCAAGCGTTAATTACAAGAAGAATAAGAAATTTTATGAAACCCTTGAAAATCCGCAATGTCATTAACTTAAGGAATCTTTTACAATTTATATTGTAGAAGGTTCCTTTTTTCTATATTTTTAGTGTATAATAAAAGTAAATAACTGATGTTTTTCGTATAAGGCAGGTGGTTTTATGAAAAACTCTAAAAAACGTACCTGTTGTGATATCAGTTTGATCCATTAGGATGCCTTTATCCCATGAATGGGGGTAAAGCTATTCGGTATTATTCTTTTCCTTAAGATAATGTCATGATGCTGGGGTCAAAAGCCCAACTACCGAACATTGAAAATTTAATATTTTACAGT
>OFGE01000637.1_pt1 | contig 37353 bp, 38 predicted proteins | sample 1521681 | NCBI WGS metagenome assembly OFGE01 (sample SAMEA3504093, study PRJEB24116) | mouse gut metagenome | biome: mouse gut; feature: mouse-associated habitat; material: faeces | place: Denmark | collected 2011
ATTACAAAGCTAAAGCCTACGTTTCTACCGGCATAGCCGGAAGTTATCTTTATAATAGAAAGAAGAAGGTGTGTTAACCTTCTTCTTTCATTTGCATTATGGCTTCCAACCATAAGCTGGCGAAATAATTGGAACTTCAATACCTTTTTCTGCGCATACTCTCATATAAGTTTCAGGAGAAAGATTATCTCCTAAATGCTTACAAATTGCATGATGCATCTGCATACGATCTTTCAGTTTTTCATACACAGATTCAATAACTACGTTTTCATTAGCCATACCAACTACCTCCTTTATAAATTTAACATAATAGCAGGCTGTGATGTCGAAATCACAAATTAATAAGTTCAATTATATTATAATATATTATGCTAAAAAGGCAAATTTTATGTTAACTCCTTGTATCTTTCGTTTTATATTTATACTTATGTTTACTTAATTGCCACAAAATCCTCAAAACCGTATCAAAATCAAGTATTACATGTCTTGCTTTAGTTGTAGTACTGATATACATTCCACATGTTTTCATGTAAAAATTTTTTAATATTTTTTAGAGTATGTTAAATAACTTTAAAGCATTGAAATTCTAATAAATTTTACCATTTTTTTGATAAATTTTAACAATATCAACATTTCCAAAATTCAAGGCTTTTTTGTAATTATTTTTACTTTGGTTAGATTTTAGTTAGATGTTTTTAGACATAACAGAATATCTGCTATTTATAATATTAATTTATTCAATTCTAACAAAACATTATTAATTATTGAAAAAACAACTTCTAAAAATAAAAAAATATTATTTTTCTTTTTGCTTTAATTTATCACACAATTTTTTATTAATAAATATCTCTATAATACTTAATCCTAATAAAATAAATTCTATTACAATTAGCTGATAATACATTAATATTAATGTAAAAATAGTGCTTAAAATCAATGTTCCTAATCTTCTATAAACTTCAATTTTAATTATAATTTCTTGTTGTTCTTCTTTGTTAGAAATTGTTAATGCAACATCTTCTATATATGTTTGGAATGAATCTCTTATTGCTAATATTAAAAAAAATCCTAAAGACATAATTATTACTTTACAAATAAATATAGAATCTAAAAAGTGTCCTATAATAAGCAATAAAAATGCTAATACTAAACATATTGTTAGAACTATACTCATTTTATCTTTTATCTTCAAATATACTTTTCCAAATATTACATTTCCCAGTAATCTTGCAATCCTTGATACAAAAACTATTGTTGTTATGTAGTATGTTACCACTTCAACAGATAAAAATTTTTGAAAATCATATTGTATAAATAATTTACTATTGTTTTGTCCCATTTTTATTATTGAATAAAATACTGCATTTGATAGTATTACATATATTATTGTTGATGTTATTTTTAATTTTTTGTGTTCTTTTTTGATTTCTGGCTCCTCATTAGCTTTTACCTCATAATATAAAAATGCAGTTCCCACAACTAATACGTATATTATTATTGATAAATACATTGGTAAATACTGATTTACATTAAACATTTTTCCAGCTACTAATGCTGTAAATAATGTTATAATTGCATATATAATTTTTGACTGATTTCTTATTTTAAAATAGTCATCTTTTCTATTTATGGCTTTTAAATTATTCTTTAAAATTATTTCATCCATGTTCAAAAACATAACAGCTAATTCATGTATGCTTTTATATAATAACATTGCAATAAAGGATTTTCCAAATGTTAATATTAAAGATGCAATTAATAACATTATTGAGCCTAGTCTTAAAGAATTTACATTGCCTACCTTTTTTACAATATTTAATATTATTTTTTGAAATATAATGCATATTATCAATGCAACCATTGTCGTTGCTGTTATTTGACTTGCATTTAATCCTTTTACCAATGTTAAAAATAATGTATCTATTGGCACAAAAAATATTAAATCTCCTGTAAATGCTGCAAATAATGGATATATTTTTATACTTCTGTTTATTTTCTTTATTTCTTGTTCCATTTTTTATAATCTCTCTTTCTTTTTATTCACTATTATTTTTATATAACTTTGTTATTTTCTTTCATCAAAATATAAAAAACATTGTATTATTGCTTAGTCTTGATATAGTTTTTTCTAACTATACAACCTACTATTACTTTCATATATATTTTTCAATATATTAAAAAAGCTATTCTGCACTTTTATTATTTTAATCATTTACTTTATATCATAAAATACTAAATTTTCATAGTATTTATGTAAAAAATACACCGAAGTGTACGCACTCTGCATTTTATCCGCATAAAAATAATTTTTGTAGAGCATTAGAAAGCTTGTCTTTCTAAATTTTTTTAGGAAATGCTCTGCTTTCCTTATCCTGCCATTAAATTTTTTTGAAATTTAAGGGTAATAAAATTTTCTGATAAAAATATTATTGTTACACTTTTTAATGTTTAACATAATTTTTTGCAAAAACATTGCAAAATTCTGCAGTATACTTTTAAAAATTAACTTGCTATACTTTTCTTATAAATATATTTTACTTGTTGGAGGTATTGCAATGAATAATAAATACTATAAATCTATGTTTAAAAATTATCCTGATGTTGTAAATGTTAAAGAACTTCAATCAATGTTAGGTGGTATTAGTAAACAATTAGCCTATTATCTATTACAGAATAATATTATAAAGTCCATTAAAATTGGTCGACAATATAAAATTGCTAAAGCTGATGTAATTTTATATCTTACGGAAAAAAATTGCTCATAACTAGATTTTTGATTAAATATATGCTATTATAATTCCAATATTATAAATAGTAGGTAAATTCAATTCTGTTATGAACGAAAGGAGTTATTTATGCAAAATGTAACAGAAAACCTACGAAAACAAAATATAACTGTTAGTTTACACGAAAAAAATAATATATATCAAGCAATAATCAATTATAAAGATGATAATAATAAAAGAAAACAAAAATGGGTTTCCACTGGAATTAAAGTAGCTCGTGGTAATAAAAGACAAGCTTTGCAAAAAGCCGAAAAATATAGAGAACAATTTGAAAAGTCATTTAATTTACAAGAACGCATTAAAAAGGAAAATTATGAACAAGCTAAAAAGTATATGTTATTTAGAGAAAAATTGCATATAATGGATTCTCATAAAAATTATGATGAGAATATTCTATACTTTGACTACTTAAAACTATGGATTGAAAAGATAAAAAGTAATCTTGAATTAACCACCTATACATCTCACTTACAAATGATTAATTCTAGGATTAAGACTTATTTTGCTTTAAATCCTATTAAGTTATTAGAATTAGAGCCTATACATATTCAAAACTTTTATGATATTTTGTTAGCTGATGGATTAAAACCTACTACTGTTATTCGTTATCATGCTATTATTAGAAAATCACTTGATTATGCTTTTAAAAATGATTTAATTGTTAACAATCCTGCTGATAAAGTAAAACGTCCTAAGAAAAATATTTTTGTTGGTTCATTTTATTCTGAAAATGAATTAAATACACTTTTTGAAAAATCTAAAAGTGAGATCCACTTCATTTAGTTATTTTATTAACTGCATTTTATGGTTTGAGAAGAAGTGAAGTTTTAGGCTTAAAGTGGTCTGCTATTGATTTTGAAAATAAAACAATAACTATTAAACATACTATTGTAGAAATTAAGGTAAAAGGAAAATATAAAATTTTAGGTAAAGATAGAACTAAAACAAATGCTAGTCATAGAACTTTACCTTTGACAGATGAAATTATAGTTGCCTTAGAACTGGCTAAAAGGCAACAAAAATATTATAAAAGAAAATTTAAGAAAAGCTACAATACAAAATATGAAGAATATGTTTGCTTAAATCCTGACGGTTCTATAATAAAACCTGATTATGTTACAAGGCATTTTCCTTTACTCTTAAAAAATAGTGGTTTAAGGCATATTAGATTTCACGATTTAAGACATTCATGTGCTAGTTTATTGTTAGCAAGAAATATACCTATGAAAGCTATTCAAGAATGGCTTGGACATTCTGATTTTTCTACTACTGCTAATGTATATGCTCATTTAGATATAAATTCTAAATTACTATCTGCTGAAGCTATTTCTTCTGCTTTTAGTTTTGAGAATTTAAAAATCTAGCTTAGTATTTTTTCTAAACTAGATTTACTTACAATTTTTCATAATTTTTTTATATTTAATTAAAATTATACTTTGGTTAGATTTTAGTTAGATATAAAAAATAAATTTTCTAACATTTAATCTATCTATCCTTACAGTAGAAATAATTTCAAAGTTATTTTAAATTAAGAACTGCTACACATTCCACATGTGTTGTTTCTCTCTGGTTGCAGTATTATTTGAATGTTGTTTATCGCTTGTAGCAGTATATTTATCTTTGCAATTTATCTCTGTTCCATTTTTGCAAATAAACCTTATTGTATATGGATTTATTGCTCCATCTTCTAATGTTTCTCCTATAATTACTTTATCGATTAAACATTCAAACACATCTTTATCAAATTTCGGCATTATATCTATATTTTTAAATAAACTTTTAAACTTGTTCAATCTTAATTTAATGCTTTCTGTTCTATTTGTTTCTTTTAGTAGGCTTTCAATTTTGTTTTCTGTTTTCAGTAATTCTACATTTAAGTTATCAAATTTTTCTGTATATTGTTCCTTATTGATTTTGCCTTCTAAATTTAGCTCTAATAGATTAGCCAGTTTCTTGCTTATTTTTTCTTTATCTTTTTCTAGCTTTGTTACTATTGTTTCTGTAGTATTTTCTTTTAAGATATTTTCTATTTTATCTAAAAAGTTTTCTACTACTTTTCTGTTATCATTACAGAGTATTCTATATCCTTGTACAAAACAATCTTCTAGTATTTCTTCTGGAATTGCTTTACAATGTGGGCATTCTTCTTTTCCATGTTTTGCTCTTTTTATACATTGCCATACTGCCTTTGCACAATTTCTATTTGCATTCCAATTTCTTCTTGTAAGTAAGCTACCACAAAAACCACAATACAGTTTACTACTAAAAGGATATTTTTTGCTATAGTTATCATTTCTTCTCCCTGTTTCTCTGTTACCTGCTCTCTTTGTTCTTATTTCTTGAACTCTATCAAATAACTCTTTGCTAATAATTGGCTGATGATGTTCTTTTAAATAGTGCTTGTCTGCTTCTCCTAAATTGCTTAATCTTTTATGTGATATTGGATCTATTGTAAATGTTTTTCCCATTAGCACATCTCCAATATATTTTTCGTTTTTTAGGATTCCTCTTATTGTTGATTCGCACCATTTTGTTCCGCCTTTTGGTGTTTTAATACCTTTAGCAGTTAATTCTTTTGCTATGGTACTTGAGCCTACTCCTTCTACATATCTTTCAAACATATATCTTACAATATTAGCTTCATCTTCATTGATTGTTATTTCCTTTGTTTCAAGATTATAGTTATATCCATAACAACCATTATAACCAATTAGTTCTCCTCTGTCTTTTTTCATTTTTAAGCCTAGTCGAACGTGTGAAGATATGTTTTCGCTTTCTTGTTGTGCCATTGCACTTAATACTGTTAGCATAATTTCTCCTGATATTTGTAAAGTATTAATTCTTTCTTCTTCAAAATAAATAGCAATTCCTTTTTCTTTTAGCAGTCTTACATATTTTAAGGTATCTACTGTATTTCTTCCAAATCTTGATATTGATTTTGTGATTATCATATCAAATTTGTTTTGTGTTGCATCTTGCATCATTTTCATAAATCCATCTCTTTTGTAATCTAATGTTCCTGTTATTCCTTCATCTGCATAGATGCCAACATATTTCCAATCACTATTACTTTTAATTTTTTCTTCATAATACTTTAGTTGAGAATTATAACTGTTTATTTGTTCTTCTTTTTCTGTACTTACTCTTGCATAAGCACATACTCTTAAATTTCCTTTTATCTCTTCTCCTGTTGTTCTATTAATTCGACCTTTTTTCTTCTCTATAACTTGTACTTTCAAAATTAACCTCTCTTTCTCAAGTTTAGAGAATCTTTATGTGCTTATTATACATCAAAAATTAATATTTTCAAATACCTATATGAGTTAAATTATATTCTTGTAAAATATTTTGCTTTAATTCTAAATATCTGTTTTCTTTAATTAGTCCTGCATTAAATGTTTTGTTTAGTATTGCTATTTTTATACTGCAATTAAAAACATTTTCATTTAGTTTGATGTTTTTCGCATTATCAAAATTGATTTCATATAACATAAAAATTCTCCTCCTTGAATGATTTAAATTTCAAAAAAGGCAACAGAAAAAGCCAGTCGGCTAGCTTCGACTGACTTCTTGTTTTCACATTTTTTGATAATACGATTATATTATGCTGTTCTACAAAGTTCAATTCCCGTTTTTTTCCCTTTTTTCTATTAAAATTGATAAAGTATTGATTTTTAGCATAGTACACTAAGTGTACTTGTATAAAATTTTTTAAAATTTATTTTTATAATCTATATTTGAAGGTTCACTTAGTGTACTTATTGTTAATTTTATTGAAATCTCTAGTTCACTTGGTGTACTTGTTTTTTAATTTTAGCAAATTTTGAGTACACTTGGTGAACTAATCTCTATATTTTTATAAAATTTAGTACATTTAGTGAACTTTCGCACTCTGGTAGATATTTTTTAGCCATTCATTTGGTGAATTTTTACATCAAATCTGCTTAAAACATCTGTTCTTTTATTAAGTCTTGAAAGCTTGTCTTTCAATGTGTGTAGGCGATGTGTGAATACTCGCTTTCCTGCCCTCAATTTTAATTGAGGGATAAAGGATTTATTATATACACGATAAAACTAAAACACACATAAATATTCCTAATATCATCAAATATTTCTTCCAACTTATTTTTTCTTTTAATATCAATCTTGAAGCTAAAATTGTTATGATAATAGAACTTGTACTAATTACAGAAACAATTGAAACATTTCCATCTAATAATGCAAATCTATTAAATATGGAAGATGAAACATCTAATAATGATTGTAATACAAAATATCCTTTATTATTTATCTTGCTGATATCTATGTAATTCCAATTTTTCGTTATTAAGCAATATGCAAATATTCCTATTACAATTATTATTGCATAATTGAACATTACATATAATGGACTTTGATACTCTGTAATATATATCTTATTTATAAAATCTGAAATTCCATAAAATAATACAACTCCCCATGAATACATTATAGCTTTTTGTTTTGCTTTTTTATTTATTTCTTCCTCATCATTTTTCTTATCTCTTGCTATCATTATAGATAATGTAACTAAAATTCCAGAAATTATTAATTGTAAGATTGTAAATTGCTCTTTTAAAATCAAAATGCCTAACAAAAATGTTACAATTACTTGTGTTCTTTGTATTGATGATGTTATAGCCACCTTTCCATATTTGATAGCTGAAATCGAACAATAAAATCCTATTGATTGTATTATAATTCCAGGTGACATTTTAATTATATCTATAAAATTTAATCTCTCAATAATTTGTGGATTAATAATTAAACTAACTAAAATCATAGCACAATGATAAATTAACATTCCCATTATTGCTATTCTTTTTGGTTCATTATTTGAACATTTTTTAATTGCAATTGCAACAAATCCCCAAATTACTGTTGATAGCAAGCAGTAATATAACCACATATATTATTTCTCCTAATTTTCATATATATTATCATTTATTTTTAATACCATTCTTGTCCAATGTGTTTTAAATCCTAATCTTTCGTATAAATCTTTTGCAATATTATATCCAGATACTTCTAATGACATATCCTTATCTTGTTCTTTTGCCATGTCAATTAACTTATTCAATGCTATTGTTCCTATTCCTTGACCTCTATATTTTTCATCTATAAAAAATCGATATAAATATATTTCTTTTTCGTGATTTTTTATCCCTATAAAACCAACCATTTCATTCTTATATATAATTTTATAATATTCTTCGTTTTCTTCAAAAGTCAACTCTTCTGGTTTTATAATTCTTAATTGATATATTGGATCAACTGTATTATGATGTTTCCATTCTTCTATAATCCATTCTCTAAAATAATTATTGTTTTCTTTTTCTAATTTTATATCTAATTTTTCCATATATTTATTTTCCTTTCTATGTTTATCTTAAATAAATCAATTCTTTATCTTTTCATATATTTCTTCCCAACTATCAATTCTATCTAAATTTGTTTTATCTTTTATATTGCTTTTGCTATTAAATAATATGGTTTCAATTCCTAATTCATTAACTCTATTACAATTTGCAATAGAGTCATCTATAAATAAATCTATGTTTTCATTTTTGCAAACATTTGCTTTATCAAAATCACAAATTAATTTATCATAGTGAATATTATTGTTTTTTAATTCTTCAATAGTAGTTTTATATTCATCATTATATAAAGTTTTATCTCTTGCTGTAATAACTATTATTTCATGCCCTAACTCTTTAATTTTATCAATATACTCTGCGACTTTAGGTTTAAAAGGTGTGCTAGCAATAACTTTATCATAATATTTTTTTGCAAATTCAAGTTCTCTTTCTTTCATTTTCTTTGGTAAATTACTATATGAAATATTATTATCTTTCAAATATTTTATATCTACATCAAAAAATTCTGCTATATATGGCATTAAATAATCAAATGTATCTGCCATTGTATCATCTATATCTATTCCTATTTTCAACTTTTTCTCCTTTTCAAATTTATTTTATTTGTTTTACAAATGCTTTATCTCTATTTTCATCATATCCTAGTTTTCTATATAATTCATGTGCACTATTTCTATGAAATCCACTAAATAACCATATCCTTGTTATATTTTCTTGTTTTGCTATTTCTTCAGCTTTATTCATTAGTTTTGTTGCAATTCCTAATCTTCTATATTCTTCTCTTATTGCTAGATCCCATATAGTTGCATCTTTACCTGATGGCAATGTTAAAATATTTAAAATTACTGTTCCTACTAAATTATCATTTATATAATATCCTAATACATGAATATCTTTATTATCTTTAGATATTTTATATAAATTTTGCATTTTCTCATAACTTATATTATTATTAAAAACATTCTTTAATATTTGTTGTAATTGTTCTAAATCTTTTTCCTCTATATTACTTACTATGTTATCTCTTTTCATTTCTTACTCCTACTTTAAATAAATATCTTCTTTAATCTTTTCTTACTAATTTATATCATAGATTTACAATTTTTCATAGTATTTTGCCAATATTTACAAAACATATTTATCCTTACATTTGCTTAATTACCACAAAATCCCCAATAAAAATAATGTCAAGAGTGAACGAAGTGAGTACATTTGCTCTTGATATTATTTTTATTGGGGATTAGAACTTGTCTGCAAATGTATAGGACGAATTTTTTAATTTTTTCGTCCTATGATTTTTATAAGCCAGATTTCATTAAATTTTCGTCCCATAAAAAATAAGCATCAGTGCATATCTACTGACACCCATTTAATAAAGTTTCTCTATAACTCATTTTAATAAATTTCTTCTATCTATTGAAATATCTTACTTAATCTTATATCCACTAACCAACACAACCTATACCTGTTATGCCTACCATAGACACAATCGCAAATTATCTAGCATTTCAAACACTTTTCTCTATTTTCTAAAAATCCATTTATGTGTTTCCACTTACCACTTAAGCGACTACTTTCACTTTCACAACCAAATTTTGATGTTTTTCTTTTCCAAATCTGCCTTTCTCCTCAAAACTTATAATCTCCGAAACCATATCAAAATCAAGTATTACATGTCTTGTTTTAGTTGTAGCACTGCCACGCACTCCACATGGCTCACACATAGGCTGTAGTTTGTTTTTTACTTTTATATTTTTTAGTTCACTTAGTGTACTTGTTACTTATTCTTCTCTAAAGTCTAGTTCACTCGGTGTACTTGCTTTTTTATGTTTGTAATTTTCAGTTCACTTAGTGTACTAATCATTAATATTTTACAAAATCCAAGTACACTTAGTTAACTTTTTTAAGTTTTTAGTTTACCATTTTTAATTTTAACGAAGAATAGCGGGTTTGAGCCAGTTCACCGGATGGATTTTTACATCATTTTTACATCACTTTTTATCTCTTTGATTAATACTAGAAGGCTTGCCCTTCTATGTGTGCAGACATTGCGTTAAGGATGCTTTCCTGCCCTCATTTTAAATGAGGTGTTTTGCTCTTGAAAATGCTTATGTCTACTTAATTAAATATGCCTATCCTTAAATCCTCTTAATTGAAAAAGAATGTGCTTTTAAAATTAAGTGAAGGTTGTGCGACAGCACATTTATTTAACCTTGACTTAATTTTATAAAGCACATTAGAATACATTATGTAGGATTTCTTCTATTAACCACTTAATTTATTTTATCCTTTGTAAGTTCAAATTTTTCAAAAGTTCTTTAAATTATACTTTTTATCATATATATTTATATATTCTGGAAATTTCTTTATCCATTTATACAAATCTTGTGTATCGTGAAAAGAATATAATTTATATCCATCTTTTGTAGTATATCTCTGCTGCATATTTAAAAAACTTTCAATAAATTTTTGTCCATCCTTTGTTTGTCCTTCTGCACACATATTTAAAAACTTAATGCCATTTTTCATTAAATTTTGTATTTTTTCGTGCATGCCTTTTAGTAAATAACTTAATACTAATTTATCTTCTCTATATTCAATATCAATAGCTATCGCTGAAAACAATAAGTAATATGTTCCTTCTAATTTATATTGTAATAAAGTATCTTTATTTATTTCTGTATCTTCTAATTCATTTATCATAAATTTGTTAAATTGCTCTTTAGATAATGGTAATAACGTTATCTCTCCTACTATTTTATTTTTATTATTATCCCTTACAAATATATGTATATCTGAATTTTTGTTATCCCATTCAATTGTTTGTTCTATTCCTGCTATAGTTGATGGATTTAAATATTCATGTTCTATCTTCCAAACATCTTCAAAATCTTTATTTGTATGTTTAAACTCTACTTGATATTTCATTTTAACCTCTATTCTTGCTTTATTTTATAACTTCTATTTTTTAAAATTTGTACTAATTGTTTAATATCTTTTATCTCTACTTCTGTAATAATTCCACCTCGTGCCAAGTCATCTAACCTATGAAAATCTGAACCAGATGTTAATATTTTATGTTTGAATACTCGCTTTCCTGCCCTCAATTTTAATTGAGGGGGCTCGTTGAAATTTTATTTATGTTTACTTGATTCATATTGTCATTCATCTAATATTCCATCTACTAATTTTTTCAATTCATCTCTATTCGGTAAATACAATTCATATTTAGACACAAATAAATTACTATCCATTCCATAGGTAGCATATTCTACCAACAATTCATCTTTATTTCTTGTTAGTATTATTCCTATAGGTGGATTATCATCTGGCATATTCTCTTCTTTAGCAAAATATCCCATATACATATTCATTTGTCCGACATCCTCATGTTGAACAGAATTTATTTTTAAATCTATCAATACAAAACATTTCAAGATTCTATGATAAAAAACCAAGTCACAATGATAGTGTCTATTATTAACAAGTATAGGATATTGTCTTCCAACAAAAGTAAATCCTTTTCCTAATTCCATTAAAAATTTTTGTAAATTATCAATAATCTTTTCTTCTAATTCACTTTCTTCATAAATTGCTTTTTCTGGCATATTTAGAAATTCTAATGTATATGTATCTTTTATTATATCTTCTGGCTTTTGAATTTGTATTCCCTCTCTTGATAAATCTAATATTCCTTGTTTGTCTTTGCTAGCTGCCAATCTTAGAAATAATGAACTATTCATTTGTCTTTTTAAAGTTTCTATATTCCAATTCTCATTTTCAATTTGTTTTTCGTAAAAATTTCTCTCTAATTCGTCATCTAATTTTATTAACTCACAAAAATGAGACCAACTCAATTTGTCAGATATATTCTGACAAATTGGATAATATCTATAAAACTTTCTCATATTATTTAAATTTGGTCTACTATATCCTCTTCCAAATCTTAATTTTAAATCTTTTGATAAATTTGTTAATAATGCTTCTCCATATTTTGCTTTAAAAGATCCACCTTGTTCAAATTCAACAATATATTTTCCTATACTCCAATATGCTTGTACCATATTTGTATTTACAGATTTTGCTATATTATATTTGGCTTCATTTATAATATGTTCAATTCTTTGTATTAATTCTATATATTCTGAATTTTCTGTTAAATCATTCATATATAAAAACCTCCTTCAAAATTTGTCAGAAATCATCTAACAAATTCAAATATTTTATTAATTTAATTCATATTATCTATAATACTATCCGAATTAACTGCTAACACAGGTCTGCCAACATTATCATTTACATGTCTCAAATAACTCAAAAAATTTTGCTCTGCTTTCTTTTTTGTACATTCAATCTCATTTTGACTATAGTCTACTTTTATCTGTGTTATTAATCCTCTTATCATTGTGTCAATAAGTATTTGTTCATATTCTAATGAGCAATTCACTTTAAACAAATCTGCTATTATTTTATGTTCTAAGTCATCTTTAATATAAAATATTTTTTTGTCTTCATATAATATTTCTATCATATTATTTAAATATGCATCATCTTTAAATAATTTATAATTAGATATTATATCATGCATGCTTTCTATTAATTTTTGCATATATTCATTCACAGTATACCTGCCATTTTTAGTATCTTTTATTATCTTTGTTGACATATTTAACAAATCTTTTGTTGCATCTGAATTAATGTTATCTTTAAGAAATTTTATACATTCTTCGCTATCTGCTTCTAACTTCGGATTAGATATAGAAATTATGCTATTTATAAATGTTTCTAAAAACTTTCTCATATATATTGCTACTCTATATAAATTTTTCTTTTCAACATAACATATATTATTATTCGTTTCTATGTCTTCTAATAATTTATGGATTAGTTTACTTCCTAATTTTATATCATCCATAAAGATAAATTGTGTATCTATTCTTTCACACCTATTTGAGAATAATCGCAATAATTCAAAATGCTTTGTATATTTATCATTTTGTAATTGTATAACTGCATAATCTATGTTATGTGATAGAATTATTATATTATCTATTTTTCCTTCTTTAACATCATTATAAAAATAATCTTCTATAATAGCTTGAAATTTAAAAAAGTTATTCCAATCATTACTATTGACAGGATCATCTAATACAATAACTACTTTTTCATTTTCTTTCAAATGTTCTATTGTATTTTTTACATAGCTAAAGAAAATCGTTAATGCAAGAACATTTTTCTCGCCTTCACTTAAATTGTTTAAAAAGTCTTTCTCGTCTGATATTAATTCTATAGTAGTTTCTGCATTATCTGCTTTACTTAAATTAGATTTTATATTAAGTTTAATTCTTGGTTCATATATCCCTTCAAATGTACTTATATATTTTTCTATTTTCTTTATATATTCTTGTGTATCCATTTTTATCTTTTCTGATAACTGTTTTTCTTTTTTTATAATTTCATCTTTTATTAAAGTCTTTTTTAACTGATTTCTTAATTCATTAGAATCTAAATATAGTTGGTATGCTCTAACCTTAATTTCTTCTGTTTTTGTATCTTCTTTTATTAATATTTTCAGATAATCTTTCATAATATTGCAAAATATTTTTGCTTTTTCTAAATCCTTCACTATTCCCTTATAGTAATTTTTACTTTCATATTCTTTCCTATATAATTCTTTTATTATATTTACTTTTTTTACTATTATTTTTACAATTTTCGCTTCTTTTTCCCTTTTAGTTATTGTATACCAATTTTCTTTATTTATTGCATTAAATTCTTGTTCTATATTTGTCATTATATCAACTATGTTTTTTAGTTCCTGAGTATATTCTCTCAAACTACTTATATATGAATTTTTCAACATTGTAGTATAATCTTCTTTTATTTCTTCACTTATATCATTTCTACAATATAAGCATTTACTAAAATTTATTGGTTTATGATATTTATGTCCTTCATTTATCCATATATCTACATTTTTTATTTCTATATTCGTTCCTTGTAAAGTTTCATTCAGAAATAATTCTTCATCTTTTTGAAGTTTTAGAACAATTTCATAGTCTTTTTTCTTTTCTTCTAAATCCTTTACTATTCTATTAAAGTTGCCAATTTCTTTAATTATACTTTCTTCATTTATATTCTCCAATATTTTCTCGTTCAGTGAATCTATTCTCTTATTTATTGACTTTTCTTGCTTATTATAAGCTTCTTTTAAAAACTGTATTAATTCTTCTTTAATCTCTTTTTCACTATATGTCTTTTTTATATTTGGTAACTCTAATTCTTTTATGTATTCTTCATCATCAATCTTTGTAATATCAACTTCTATTTTTTCTTTACTTAAATCTCCTTGCAATTTCTCTACATATTTTTTTAAAGTATCATCATCAATATAATTCATAATAAACTTTTCAAAATCATCATTGTATTCTTGATTTTCTTTTAATAGTTCTTTTACTATATCTTTAAAATCATTTTTAAATAAATCTGGTTGGATTAATTCTTTATTATATTCTCTCTTTTTTACTCTTAATGTATTTAAAGTTTCATTGTCTTCCTTACTTGTATCTCCAAGAAATATTTGTTTTAATCTACTCCTATTTTTAGTATCTGCCTTATATCCATTGTCAGATGTAGAAATATAGATATTGTTATTAACAAAATCTTGACTAAACACTAAATGTATTTCTTTCACTCCATCAACTACTATTTCTTTATTATTTTCTATACTTCTAGCAAATGTAGTTTTTCCTGTTCCATTAGGTCCATATATAAAAGAATATTTTTTAGATATATTCACATTAATTTGTTTTTTTGTTTTTAAATTTTCATACTTATATATCATATTTTTCTCCATCCTCTAGTATTGTATTTTTTATTGCACATTTTTCTATATCATTCTTATAAACTTCATAAACACCAATCAGTAATAAAATTAAATCTCCTAAAACCATAAACCAACTTTTATAGTAAATATAATATGAACCATAAAATATTCCAGTTGTTATTCCAGAAATTCTAACTAATTTCATATCTGACTGCCATAAACAATATGTTCTAATCATTGAACCTATTGTTGGTAAGAGAGAAATCCAACCTGCCCATGATAAATAACAATTTATTATAATTATACTTTCAAAAAATAATAAAACAATTAAATATACTAACTTACTAAACTTTTCTTTGTTGATGAATATAAATGTCCTTATTAAATTTATTATACTTAATATTGCTCCTGTAAAAGCTGATATAATAAAATCATATACCGCTTCAAAAAAGCAATTTAATGATTGTACATATAATGATTTTTTTCTATCTTTAATACATATACTTACAAATAATGCTACAAATGCTAATATACTAAATATCATTTCTATTACTCCTAAAATTCATATTCTCTTATTTCACAATTTTTTAAATTTTCTGGTGGTAGCTCTCCATCTTTATCTATTCCATAAAAATATGCTTCAATGGCTCTAGCTGTTCCACTATGTGTTACTAAAAGGATTGTACTGTTTTTATAGTTATTTTTTATTTCTTCTAATAGATTATTAATTCTGTTACATAGTTCTACTACTGGCTCAATTTTCATTTTACTTTCATTTTTATAGTAATTGTAAATATCACCTTCCTCTGTTTCACAATCTTTTCCTTCAAATTCGCCTAAATCTCTTTCTATGAGTTCTTTTTTATAGATTATATGTAAATTTTTATCTTGATTAATAATTTCTGCTGTTTTCTTTGTTCTTTTTAACGGTGAACACATAATTAAATCTATATTTAACATATTAAACTTCTCTTTTGCTTCATATGCTTGTCTAATTCCTACTTCATTTAATTCAGTATCTTGTTTTCCCTGTATTTTTCTATCTACATTCCAACTGGTTTGACCATGTCTAAGTACATATATTTTCATTTTCTTCTCCCTTTTTTATTACAATTCCATTTTTATCAATTACAAAATTTCTATGAAATATCATATTTACAGTAATAAATTGATATAGTGATGATGTTACTTGTCCCATTCCTGTGCAATAGGGTGATCTTAACAATGACATTATCATTCTTAATATTCCTGCAAATAATTTATTAGATGTTACTTTTATTTCATATTCTTCTAACTGCAAATAACTTGTTTTTATACTATATATTGGATAAATTATAAAGTTAATTAATTCAAAGCTCAAATATATAGCTGTAATTTTCAAGTCTAAATCATAGTATTTTAAAGAAACTACAAGCATTATAAAAACAGTTGTAAGTAGAATACCTAATAATTTATATGCATTCATTTTATGATTTTTATAGTTAAATTCCTCTTTACTTATGTCTATTTTAGCAACTGTTTTTATAGCTTCAAATGAATCCCATTGTGTATCTGTTATTAATGCTACAAAATTTAATGCTAATACATATTTTTCTCCAAATTGTAATGCATTACTTAATCCAAATAAAAATATTAAGAAAAATAATATATTATTACATATCTCAACTGATTCATATTTTAAACAATTTATAATATTAATTTCAAATCTAAATTTTTTATATTGTTTTATTGTAACATATACAGTATATATCAATATTGCTATCAATGTAACAACCACAATTTGCATTTTATTTTTTAATATTATTGCAGATAATATCAATATAATAAAATTTAACAAATTTAATTGCATACAATATTTATTAGCCAATTTTTCTTTATCTTCAAAATATAATTTCTCTAATACAAAAGAAAATACTAATTGTATATATAATTGACAAATAGAATATAAAGCAAATTCTTTATAAACCTCATAATCCATATTCATAAACTCTATATATTTTCTTACATTAATTGCAAATATTCCAAATACAATAAATCCTACTATCATTCCTATTGTCATTCCTGACAAAACTGCATTATTATTTTTATCTTTTTCTTTACTTATATTAGCACCTGTTGCAAATATACTTTTCATTAATGCCCATATAAATTGTAGAGGATATGTTAATGTAAATACATTTATCAAATTTTTATCTACAAGTAATCCTAACATAAACCATGAAAGTATTGGTATTAATGAAAATATTGCAGAATTAAAACTTATTCGTAATAATCTTTTCATCGTTTTCTCCTATTCTTCTATTTTATACCATAAATCAACAATTTTTCATAGTGTTTTACCAATATTTGCAAAACATATTTATCCTTACATTTGCTTAAGTGTCACAAAATCTCCAATAGAAATAATGTCAAGAGCGAGTGATAACGAGTTCATTTTACTCTTGATATTATTTTTATTGGAAATTAAAATTGGTATGCAAATGTTATAGCACAGATTTTCTTAAATTTTCGTGATATAGAAATTCATAGCACGAATTTTTTCAATTTTTCGTGCTATAAAAAATAAGCATCAGCACATATCTACTGACACCCATTTAATAAAGATTCTCTATAACTCATTTTAATAAATTTCTTCTATCATTTGAAATATCAAGCTTTACCTCATATCTACAAATCAGCACTACTTATATCTGTTATGCTCACAGTAGATACAATTTCAAATTTTCCAGTATTTCAAACACTTTGCTCCATTTTGTAAAATTTTATTTATGTGTTTCCACTTACCACTTAAGCAACTACTTTAACTTTCACACCCAAATTTTGATGTTTTTCTTTCCCAAATCTGCCTTTATCCTCAAAAGTTATAATCTCTGAAACCATATCAAAATCAAGTATTACATGTCTTGTTTTAGTTGTAACACTGCCACGCACTCCACATGGCTCACACATAGGCTGTAGTTTGTTTTTTACTTTTATATTTTTTAGTTCACTTAGTGTACTTGTTACTTATTCTTCTCTAAAGTCTAGTTCACTCGGTGTACTTGCTTTTTTATGTTTGTAATTTTCAGTTCACTTAGTGTACTAATCATTAATATTTTACAAAATCCAAGTACACTTAGTTAACTTTTTTAAGTTTTTAGTTTACCATTTTTAATTTTAACGAAGAATAGCGGGTTTGAGCCAGTTCACCGGATGGATTTTTACATCATTTTTACATCACTTTTTATCTCTTTGATTAATACTAGAAGGCTTGCCCTTCTATGTGTGTAGACATTTCGTTAAGCATGCTTTCCTGCCTTCAATTTTAATTGAAGTAAAATTAATGACACCTGATTTAATCGTTAGGAAATATGTTTTTTAAATCTTCCTCTATTTTTTTAGAAACTTTTTTAAACAATGGCTGTTTATCAAAATATTCAAACATTGTTGATGAATTCCATTTTGTTATCTCCATTTCTGGTTTTCCCATCTCTTCTAGTAAATACTTCAGTTCTTTTTCTTTCTCATTAGTCTCGTCTCTTTCTACAAGTTTAATATATGGATATTCTACTGTTTGATTAGTTTTATATGAACTAATCAATGTTCCCATCTCAAACATATGCTTTTTACTCTCGTCTTTATATACATATCCAAAAAATTTTTTAGGTCCTCTCTCATAATTTTTCATATATTCCTTTATTTTATAAAATTTTTCTTCTACAACTTCTCTATAAGCAATTTCAGATAAATAATAATATTTAGAAACATACTTAAGTATATTTTCATTACTATATAAATCCCACTGATAACACAAATTAGGTCCTAAATCTTTTATATTTAAATCCGAATTTGTTAACATATAATTTCTGCAATTCTTTTCATTTTTAGTAAAAAATAACATCAAATAAAGCATACTATTATGATTAATTTTATTTTTTAAATAATCATATATTACCCTTGAATCATTTTCATATAAAGATAATTTTATTTCACTTTTCAAGCTTTTATGTAATTTCTTTAATTCTTGTTCTAACATTTCGTATATTAAAATGTTATCTTTACATATAAGTAGAAATCTATTGTTTTTTACTATATTTTTTAATTGTTTGCCTATATATTCAAAAGCGATTTCTCTATATGAATATATATTAAATTTACTATTTTTAAAATTATAAAAACTAATTGGATACATTGGATCATTTATTTGCAAATTACCAAATTGTATCTCTATATCGTTTCCATCTTTATCCTTCATATACATTTTTGGTTTTTCTTCATCTTCTTCAATAATTACATCTTCGTTTTCATCTTTCAATATAAAGAAGTGATAATGTAGACTATCATTAGTAATATTTCCTCTAATACCTATTTTATATTCCTTAATATTTCTGTCACTATATCTATCCCATGGATTTATAAGCTGTTTCAATTCATAAAAGTTTTCATCTATCACTCTTTCATACGAATCTTTTAGTTGTTTTAAAATTGAATATTTTAAACTTAAATCTATGTCTTTGACTTTTAATTCTTTATAAAAATTATATTTACTATCTAAGCATTTAGATAAAAGTTCTATGTTTTCTTTTTCTAATTCATTAAATATAATTTTTTGTTTTTCTTCATCTTTACACATTCCTACTAAAAATATTATAATTTCATAAAAATTTTTATCTTTAATATTTCTATTTATAAATTCATATATATTTTTATTATCTTGTCTATATATGTATTCAGCTATAAAATATTCTTTAAATGAATAATGATAGAAATCAAATTCATACTCATTTTTTATAATAATTCCTGTGTCTAAAATTTCTTCCTCTATTTCATCTCTAGTTAAAGTTCCTACATATTTGTCAATAATTGTATCCATATCAGTAGCCCAATTGAAGTCACAACAAGCATAATCCTGTATTATATTTCTTCTTTTCTTTGTATCTAATTTTATTTCCACATTTTTATTTTTAGGTCTCAAATCTATAAGATGCTCTAAAAACACCTTGTACAAAATTGCTTTATTTTTTGGTATTTCTTTATTATTATTTTTATAAACAAAAGTTATCATTGATAACAATAATGGATTTTTCATTAGTTCTCTAATCTGTTTATTGTCTGAACTATATATCCTATAATACTCATATTTTCCTATATTCTTTTCTATGTATTCTTTTATCTGTTCATCTGTAAGTTCCTCTAAGATATACTTTTTTAAGTATTCATCTAATTCGCCAAAGTAATTATTATTTCTACATGTACATATAATCTTAGTATTTATTCCTTTAGACAAATTAATTATTTCATTAATAAAAGATTTTCGTTCTTTTTTTATCTCATCAATTCCATCAATTAATAAAATATATTCACCATTTATCACTTTTTCTCTTATGGATTCAATAGTAATATAGGACACATTATATTTTAGTGCATTATAAATAGCTTCTTCAATTGAAAAATAATTTTTTTGCCATCCTTTAGCAGTAATAATTATTGGTATAGTATTTTTTTCTTCTTTAGCATATTTATTCAATATCTCTAATTCTATTAACTTTAATAAATATGTTTTTCCTATTCCAACACTACCTAATATTAATGCTTTATTTTCTTTTAATATATCTTTATATTCAATTTTTTTAGAATCTTCTAATGTTAAATTCATAAGTGAACATATATTATATAAGTCATTATCACATTTTAAGAATCGATTTATTCCTTCCGTTAAATAGCTAATATTTTCATTTAGTTTATTTTTACAATATTCTAAATATATCAATTTTTCATTTTTTATATCTGCATTATCTTCATTTTTTCTCTTAATGAGATTATTATAGTTTAATATTTCATTTAACTCTTGCCAACATTCTTCTAAATTCACAATTTTATTATTAAATAAAATCTTATCTGCCACATAATTTTGTAAGCTGTATATTATTATATCTTCTCCATTAGTTATAACGTATATAACACATCTTGACCACATTGCATAAAATGATGCTTGATACTTTGCATCTTCAAGCTTTTCTCTTGGCTTTTTTAATTCTATAACAATCAATGAATTATTCATAACCCAATCTATTCCGTTTTTATCTCTATGATCATTTGCATTATTTTGTTTGAAGGCTATAATATCAGCTCTTTTACAATTTAAATCTTTTCTCCCATCTTTTCCATAAATTGGGTACTCTTCTGCAATATTCTCACTTGGATACTTTAACAAATCTAACAAAGGATTTATTATTTTACTTCTCACTTCAGTCTCTTGAACTATATTCTCTCTTTGTATTTGTTTCACATATTCTTTTATATTTAATACACTCATATTTTTACTTCCTTAATGTTAATGTTATTTCTTCTAAAGCATGTATCGTATTTTCATAACTAATATCTTCAGCATAACTAAACTTGCTCTGATAGTTCTTCCAATGTTCCTTTAAAGTTTTACTTTCTTTTATAGCTTCCACTATCTCATCAATATTTTTCAAATTATCTATAGACTCTCTATATTCAAACTTCTTTACAATAGCTTGTCCTAACAATTCTTTATCAAAATTTTGCTGTTGTGTAGTCCAAAGTATATAAATATCATAAAAATCCCTTGCTCTCGTTGTATCGACATTTCTTGAAATTATAGTTTCAAGTTTATCTGCTATTACTGTTTCCATATTATATGCAAGTATTTCTATAGAACGATCTTCAAACATTAAATCAAAATTATAATTTACTTCTTTTGGAACAATTACATCTCCTGTTGTTATATCCAATTTCATAGGTACAACTAATTTATCAAATTTTGCCTCTAATGATACTCTATATCCTCCATATTCATCTTCTTGTCTTATTTCTTTTATGTTTCTAAATTCAAAAGTTACACCATCATTTAAGTCTATACTAAATATTTCGTTTAATATATTTTCAAGGTTATCTTTTTCTAAATCAAAACCTTTTATTGTTGCATCCATATCTAGTGTATTTCTCATATCTATTCCAACTATAGCTGTTATTAACATTCCACCTTTTAATACAAATTTATATTTATAATTTGATACTGAAATTCTTTCTAATAATCTCTCCAGCATATAGTTTTGTAAAATAATATTTTCATTTACATCAACTTTTGCTGACATGTTTTTTATCCATGCTTTTAATTGTGCTCTATTCTTAGCTATCATAGCAACACCTCCAAGTATTTTCTTACTTCATCTTCAACATTAAATAGTTTTGCATATTTATGTAGTTTTATCGAATTTCTATCTTTTCTTTCTGCATATCTTTTCATACTATCAGCAAATAATGCAATCTCGATTTTCTTCTTGTTCCTAATAATGTCACAAATTGTTCTTTCTAAATCATATACTTTCACTTTATTCCCATATGGTGTTTTCATTTCTGTTATACCTATTTCATATAGTTCATCTTTTAAATAGAAAAATTGATAGTTTTTATCTTTAATTAATACATTATTATAATAACTTGGTATTGTTAATTGATATTTTATAGGTGTCCTATCGCATAAATCGTGAAAATATAAAGCTGTTTCATGTGAGAATATCCCCTTTTTACAGATAGCTTGTATAATAAAATATTTATCTTCTAATGTGTCTGCACTTATATAGACTCCTCTTGAAACCCTTTCTATTATTCTTTTTTCAATCATTCTCGTTAAAATTTTACTATTAATTCCTATCTCTTCTACCTCTTTTGCTGTTATTATTCCATTATTCTTTTTTAATAATTTTTTTATTATATCTATATTTTCCATTTTTTCTCTCCTTTTTTGCCGGAAACTCTCGTAAATATCGTATCATTTACGAGAGTTTCCGGCAAGCATTTATATAAAATTTGTTAAAAAATATTGATTTTAATTAAAAATTCTATTATATTTTTATTAAATGATTGAGAAGGCTCATTTCTGTGAGCAGTTATGATTTAGAATGGAGCTTATATAAAAATATATAAGCCCCAGTTTTTGTTAAAAATCTTCGTAACTCTTAAATCATTTACAAAAATTTTCGATATACTTAAATTCTAACTCTCAAAATAAAATGCTAATCTTGAATTATTTCTAATAAATTTTTCTTCAAAATTATTATTTGTAAATTTTTTTATAGTATTTCTCCAAAATTTTTGAGCTGTTTCATTTTTTACTAATGTTCTAACTTCCCATTTTCCTTTATATAACTCAAACATTTTATTGGCCATAAATGTACCTGCTCTCATTTTTCTATACTTGTTAAGAATAAAAAATTCAGCTATTTCGTTCATATTTTCTTTATTAAATCTCTGTAAAACAAAACCTGCCAATTTATTATCACATTTTAATATATATGGATGTCTATTTCTCTCTTGCCAATATCTTTCCACATATTTATTCATTACATATAATCCAGAATCTAACATTGTGAATGTTGCAGTTTCATCTTCAAAAAAACTCAGTTCATATGTATATAATTGCATCAAATTATAAATTACATTTTTATCTTTTTCTTCTACTTTTATTAATTCAAATTTCATTTTCTCCTCCTAATTATTTTTTGTGTATTAAAACATGATAATGATATGAATCAAATAATTTTTCCTTTTCTTCATAATAATCTATAACTTGATATATATTAATAATTTCAAAATCTTTAAATAGTTCTTTTACTAAATTATAATCTACATAGAATTGTGGTATTTTATATTCTGGTCATTCTTCCATTCTCAATCTTGTATTTTCATCAATCAAAGACCAATCTTCTTGTTTGAATCCCCATGTATCTTTTGATCCTAATGTTAGATAGCATTCAATTCTTTTTCTTTATATTCTAATTTTACATTTTTATTTACATTATCTAATTTTTTATTCAAATTTTTCCATGCATTTCTAACCTGTCTATCAAACTCTGCATCTTCTTTAAAAATATCTTTTGCTCTATTTACATATGATAAAAAATTTCCTTCTTTGATCTTTTTTGTATTTGCTCCTAAATGAGAATATTGTTTATAAATCTTTCTTCTTCCTATATTCCTATTCAACTTATTGCTATATCTATTTATTGTCTTTACTCTAGCATACATTTTTGTATAAAATTTTGAAACTGTCTTTTCTATAATCTTTATCTTATTTCCATCATAGCTAAATCCCAAATAATCAATTTTTGCATTTTTATTTATTATTTCTAAATTTTCTTTATTTAATTCAGCTATGCTATCATCACATTTTATAAAATATTTAGTTTTATTTTCACTTAATTTTAAATTAGGGATACTATTCACTAAATCCTTTATTTGATTGCAAATAAGTTTTCCTTCTTCAATATTAGGAATTGCTATAAATATATCATCCGAATATCTTCTAAATATTCCATTATGTGATGTTATTAAGTTATTAATTAAACTATCAAATTTAATCATGTAAATATTTGATAATATAGCACTTATTGGAGAACCTTGTACAATTCCAAAATCTCCTTTATTATTATTCAATAATTTCTTTTTTATTTTCCTAAATTCTTCTATTTCAAAGAATCTATTAATTTTGCTTAATTCTTTTTCTTCTATATTAACTTCTTTTAAAATATCTTCTAGCTCTATATATGAAAATTTGCATACATTTTTTAATACCTTATATAAATCTATTGATATACTATCTTTTTCAACTACATATTTAATTTTTTGCTTTAAATATTTATGATTCAATGTATCAAAAAAATTTGAAAAATCTGAAACAATAATAAATGCCTCTTTTTGTTCTTTTAAATACCTCATTACTTCATGAGCAAAATGTATATTACTTTTATGAAGATTGGTTCTGTATGCTATTACCGCTCTATTCAATCCTAATTTTTTTACTTTTCGGTTATATCTTTCATTTAATAAATAACTATAATATTGATAAATATACCTATCTATATGAGAAGCATAATATATTTCTCTTTCTTTATACTTGCATTCTTCTCCATTATATTTTCTTCTTCTATCTGTATAATGTATGAATGGAAAAAAAGGATGCTTTGCTACACATTCTTTGTTCATTACATACGGAATATATTTTTTATAATTATTCTTTTTATTATCAAAATGAGGATAATTTCTTACTTTAAATACTTTTTCTTTTTTCATATAAAATCCAATGCCTGTCAGTCCAGTCCGATAGATATCTAATTGACTGACAGACCTGTACCTTCCTTATAATATAAAAACGATGACTCTTTTCTTATATTATAATCTATCTTTTTTCTCCTCACCATAGGAATTATATGGTATATTATAGAGGAGGGTGCAACGATGAACACAATCTTAACAGATATATTCAAAGTGCTTACAATTGCATTGAATTGCACTAATTATGAGAATATTATTGTAAATATTTCTTGTTTAGCACTTGCAATTGTTTCAATTATATCTCCCACAACAAATTTCATAGGACATTTGCATTATATCATCTTTTTTTACATTCTTCAATACTCCCGAACAAATTTTTCATTTTTTTAAAAAATAAGATGCTATTAACACCTTATTCCTAATTCAAGTTTTATCTCCAAACATTCATTTATTTTTCATTATCAATTATACTACTCCGCACACCATATCAACTTCTATCGTTACTTTAATTTTATTATTTTCTACTCGTTTAACCTTATTTTTTCCTTTTCTCTCAAAACTAATGAAATCCTCAACAGCAGTAAACTCAACTATTGTATCGAATCTTTTAGATATAGCACTGCCACACATTCTACATGACCGTGTAAAAGGAAACATATCACAAATCGATACTTCTTTTAAATCATATTTTTCTTCTAAGATTTTTAAATCTCTTGCAAGAGTTGCTGGATTACAACTTACATAAACAATTCTTTTTGGTTTTATTTGCATAAGAGTATCTAAAGCAGTTTTATCACAACCTTTTCTTGGCGGATCTACAAAAACAACATCAGGAGTTATATTTCTTTCTTTTATAAATTCTGGTAAAGTTTTTTCAACATCACCAACAAAAAACTCTGAATTTTTAATATTATTTATTTTTGCATTTTCTTTTGCATCTTCTATAGCCTGTGATACTGTTTCTATACCATACAATTTTTTTATTTTCTTTGATGCGAAAATTCCAATTGTACCAATTCCACAATATAAATCAAATACTGTTTCTTTTCCTGAAAGTCCTGCACATTCTACTACTTTACTATATAATTTTTCTGTTTGAATTGGATTTACTTGATAGAAAGACATTGGAGATATTTTAAATTTGAAATCACCTAAATAATCATATATGTATCCTTCTCCATAAAGCACTTCATTTTCTTGTCCTAAAATTACATTTGTATTTTTATTATTTAGATTTTTTACAATTGTTTTTATTTGAGGATATTTCGAAGTAATATACTTTACTAATTCAGATTCTTTTTCTATTTTCTTTGTATTTGACACTAATGTTACCATTACTTGATTTGTTTTTTTACCAATTCTAATTACAATATGTCTTATACTTCCTTTTAAATTTTTTTCATCATAAACTTTAATTTTATTTTTTACTATAAAATCAAAAATATCATTTGCTATATCTTGACTTAATTTATCTTGAAGCATACACTCTTTAGTTTCAATTATTGAGTGTGTTCTTTCTGCGTATACTCCCATTATTGGATTTCCATTATAATCTTTTCCTACTGGATATTGCAATTTATTTCTATAATTGCAAGGAGTATCCATTTTCAAAATATCTATGATTTGTACATTTCTTCCTAACGCTTTTCTTAAAGTAGATTCTACTGAATTCTTTTTTATTTCTAAAGTATAATCATAGTCAATGTGTCTTAAATTACATCCACCACATCTTGAAAATGTGTTACAATCTGATTCTTTTCTATATTTTGATTTTTCTATAATTTCTATCACTTTCCCATATGCAATAGAAGTTTTAACTTTTAATATTTTTATTTTTACTTTCTCATCTTTTATGGCTTTAGGTATAAAAACTGTTATTCCATTTATTTTAGCTATCCCTTCCCCTTGAAAGCCATTATCTATTATATCAACAATATATTCTTCATTTTTTGCTATCATTTTTTCCTCATCACTTCTTTATAATCTTTTATTTTTCTACTGTTATCTACTTCCTCTTGTTCTACCTCCAGATTCTCTTGTTCTTTCTTGTCTTGATTTATTTTTTTCCTTTTCTTTTACTCCACCATTTCGTTCACGTTCTTCTCTATTTAAGATCAAATCCTTTTCTTCTCTTTTTCGTGCTTGTTCTTTAAAATTTTTCAATACATTAGCTATTCTATTTAGAGTCTCTGTATCGCATCTCAGCCTATCTTCAAAAGATTGCCTTTCAAGTTTTCTCTTTTTCTTCTTTTTCAATTTTTCAAAATATTTTTCATCTATTATTTCATCAGTTTCTAGTTCTGAAATTACAGTTTCAAATTCTTCTACTGATTCTATCTTCTTTATTTTTTTCTTTATTTCTTTTAATTTCTTTATTTCTTCTTTACTTTTTTTCTTTTTTTGAATTTTATTTATTAATAAATTTGATTTAAAAATACTACTAAGTTTTTTCATAAAATTATTTTTTTCCATTTTTCATTCCTTTAATAATTTATTATATAAAACCTTTAGCAAAATTTGCAGATTTCTTAGTTTTTTGAGCAAAGCTAATTAGAAATAAGTTATGCATATTCAATATTTCTTAACTGTAGAATTTTAATTCGTACAAGTAAGTTATATAGTAAATTTATTAACTATACTTACATGAGGTGAGTTACAAATTAATATATAGCATAAAGAAGAGCTATTTAAAAATATATATTTGGTTTTATAATGTTAAAAACAACTCTTTTTCTATTTAAATTTATTTTAAAATATTGTTAATTTTCGATAAACTCTTCATCCTTAAAATACATGTCATATTCTACTTCATTTTTATCTGCTACTAATTCAAAGGCAATTTTTCTAAGTAATTTATTTGCTTCAATTACTCTAATTTTTACTTGATCTCCAATTTTAAATTTTCTATTTGTTCTTTCACCTATTAATGTTTTTCTGTTTTCATCATAAATGAAATATTCATTTCCCATATTTTCAAATCTTATTAATCCTTCTACTGTACTTTCTAGTTCTACAAACATACCAAAGGATGTTATTGAAGATACAATTCCAAAATATTCTTCTCCTATTTTACTTTCCATAAATTCAGCTTTTTTAATGTCTTCAGCATCTCTTTCTGCTTTTGTTGCTGTCTTTTCTGCTTCTGTTGATGTTTTTGAATATTTTTCTGCTTTTCCTTCTAGTTCAATCATTCTTTCTTCTGGTAACATATAATTGTTTTCTAAATACTCAGAAATAACTCTATGAATAAATAAATCTGGATATCTTCGTATTGGAGATGTAAAGTGACAATAATATTTACTAGCTATTCCAAAATGCCCTTTATTTTGGTTTTCATATTGTGCAAGTTTTAAAGTTCTTAGAATTAAAGTTGATATTACTTTTTCATATTCAGTATCTTTTAATTTTTCAAGAACTTCAGCAAAAGCCTTTGGTCTTATATTATCTCTAGTAACTTTTATTTTTTCTCCTATATTAAATAAAAATTTATTTGTTTCTATAATTTTATCATAATCTGGCTCTTCATGAACTCTATAAATAAATGGTGATTCTAACCAATAAAATTTTTCTGCAATAGATTCATTTGCAGTTAGCATAAATTGTTCTATAATTTCATTTGCAAAAGTTGTTTCATATTTTTTTACTTCAATTACTCGTCCATTTTCATCTAATATAATTTTACTCTCTGGAATATCTAAATTTAAATATCCTTGTTCAATTCTTCTTTTCTTTAATATTAAAGCTAGTTCTTCCATTAATTTAAAATTATTTATATATTTCTCATATTTTTTTAGAACTTCTTCATCTAAACCATTTATAATTTTATTTACATCTGTATATGTCATTCTTTCAGTTACTTTTATTACTGATTTATAAACATCTACTGATAAAACTTTTCCTTTATTATCAATTTCCATGCTACAAGATAATGCAAATCTATCTTTACCTGCATTTAAACTACATATTCCATTTGAAAGTTCAAAAGGTAGCATTGGTATAACTCTATCAAACATATACACACTTGTGCCTCTTTTTATAGCTTCTTTATCTAATTTACTACCATCTTTTACATAATAGCTAACATCTGCTATATGAACATCTAAAATATAATTTCCACTTTCATTTTTAGAAACACAAATAGCATCATCTAAATCTTTAGCATCTTCTCCATCTATAGTAAAAATTATATTTTGTCGTAAATCTCTTCTGTTTTTTATATCTTTTTTATTTATTTCTTGAGATATTTTTTGTGCTTCTTCTTGTACAAATATAGGAAATTCATTTGGTAAATTAAATTCTTTTATTACTGAAAGCATATCAACACCTGCTTGATTTATATTTCCAAGAACTTCAATAATTTCACCTTCAGCATTTTTCCCTTTTTCAGGATATTTTATAATTTTGGCAATTACTTTATCATTACTTTTTGCTTCTTTACATTTGCTTTTAGATATAAAAATATCTGTACCGAATTTTTTATCATCTGGTACTACAAATCCAAAATTTTTAGATTTTTGAAAAATTCCTACTATTGTTTCTCTTTCTCTTTTTACTATTTTAACAATTTTGGCTTCTGCTCTTTTTGTTCCTTCTTTTTTCTTATATATATTTACTTGAACTGTATCTCCATCTAGAGCTTTATTTACACTATTTGATGGAATAAACAAATCTTCATCTAAACCTTCTACTTCAACAAAACCAAAACCCTTTTCATTTGCTCTAAAAATGCCTTCAATTTTCTTATTTTTCTTTTTACTCATATCTCTCCTTAAATTTTTTATACATTTAAATATTTCTATTTAATAGTATTACCAAATTTTATTCCTTTAGTTTCTACTATAGTAAATTTTTCATTATCATAATCTAATACTGTAGTAGCTACATCGTCAATTTTTTCTATTTTTCTATCTACTTTTAGTATATTTTTAAATATACTTCTATGTACCCCTCCATGTGTTACTATTGCAATTGTATTTAGTCCTTCACTATCTTTTATAATAGAGAAAATTGCTTTTTTCACTCTGTTATCAAATTCTCTAATATCTTCTCCTCCTAGAAATGTCTTACCATAATAATATCCTATGTTATTATATTCTTCTTTTTCAAATACATAAGAAAATATTTCCTTAGCTAAGTCTTTATTTACACCAGATAAAATACCATAAGAATTCAATTCTCTTATGTCTTCTATAACTTTTAACCCTACTTTTATATTTTCATTAAGTATTTCTGCTGTTTGATATGCTCTTTTATATGGACTAGTATATATTTTTTCTATTTTACAACAATCTAACTTTTTTGTATTTTCTTTTACTTTATTTTTTCCATTTTCTGTTAAATCGAAATCTGCAATTCCACCATAGCAATCTTCTATATCATCTATAGACTCACTATGCCTTATTAAATAAATTTTCATATTATTTTATAATCTCCTTATTATTGTTTTACAAAATTCAAAAAAAGATTCATATAATAAAAATTGCATAACCTTTTCCTATTATATAAAAAAAGCAGCACAAAAAATGCACTGCCTCGTTTTATCTTTTTAAACAACATATAAAATTCCTATTGTAAGTGTTAATATAGCAAACATAACCATTAAAATTATTGTGGCTTTTTTTATTTTTCCTTCAGTTGTTTTTCCTTTATTTTTTTCATAAAAATTATTTGCAGAGGCACCTACAATTGTTCCTGAAGCTCCACCATCTTCTTTATTTTGTTTTAATATTAATCCTATTAAAGTGAAAGAAACTATTGCATAAATAGCCATTAATACATATTTTAATATATTCATATTCTGTATTCCCTCCAATTTTCTTCTGTTATTGACTATTTAAGTTTAACATAACAGAATTTAAAAATCAACTATTTTATAAAATATTTTATTCCATAATTCGCCATTTTTCGACTTTTTTATCAACATTATTTATTTTTTGAACAAAAGAATCACTTTTAGAAGCATAAAATCTTTCAAATAAATTTAATTACTCCATATTTTCTTTTAACATATATTTATATATCACTTATTTATTTTTCATACTATTATATATATCTATGTGATTATTTGTTATCACTCACAAATTTACATAATTTCCATATAATATAATATATAACTCAAAAGGAGGTATTTTTATGTGTAGTTGTAATTGTAATCGTAATTGTAACTGTGAGCGCAATCACAATTGTAACTGTAATCGCGATCGTAATTTGAATTATAATAATTCTTTTTATGAAGAGTATAGAGTTTCAAATATGAATTGTTCTCCATTTCCTATAAATTATTTATATGGTCATGCTTATACTCCAAATCAAATCATGAGTAAGACTTATGATCCAGCAACAGGACTTCAAAATGGAAGTATTTTTCCAGAACTTATAAGTCCTTATTGTCCTGGTCAATCAATAGATTTTATAAATTATCTAAGAAATGGAGGAAATTAAAATGGCAAAATGTTGTAATAATGGTTGTAATAACCACAATAAAGCTAGTTTATTACATGAAATAATGTCTTTAAACTTTGCAATTAATGATTTAGTATTATATTTAGACACACATCCAACTGATTCTAGAGCAATAAATATGCATAATGAATATAGCGAAAAAGTAATTTCACTAACAGAACAATATCAAAATTTATATGGACCATTAACAGTCAATTTTTCTTCAGAAACTTGGGATTGGATTGACGAACCATGGCCTTGGGAAAGGGGTGCTTATTAATGTACTATTATGTAAAAAGCTTACAATATCCTATAAATATAAGAAACAGAAATCCACAGTTAGCTAAAAATATTATTTCTCAATATGGTGGTCCAGATGGCGAGCTTGGTGCTTCACTTAGATATTTATCACAAAGATTTGGTATGCCTGATCAAAAATCAAAAGCAATATTAAATGATATTGGAACTGAAGAATAAGTAATAAAATGATGTCAATATTTAAAATCAATAGTTATAGCCTTAGTAGTGAGCAAAACTTGCACTTTTATGTAAATTGTAGTATAATGTAAATAGATTCAAGGTTGATATATACAACATTTTCATTGCAGTACAGTGGAAGGAGAACACATAATGAAAACAACTTATCAACAATTACAACACGAAAAAGACCCTAATCTCTCATACCTCAGATACAACTCTGCTCCCTATAAAGGAACTGAGTTAGAAATCATTTATCGGAAAGCCTATTATGACGGGCTTGATGTAGAACCTGGTAGAAGTTTCCCGTTGGAAAAGCTCACCGGCGCGAAACGGGCAGCTTATCTTCATGGATATTTCACAGGAGATTATGAGTCGTTATACGCAGATGATTGATATCGGAAAAGTTCCCTGGTGACAGTTTACCAGGGAGCTTTTTCGATAAGTAAAAAAAGTTACTGGCTATATGATTTACATATAGCCAGTAACTTAGCAATAAAATTAATAATTTTAAGGATTATATTTCAGTAAAATATCTTCATTATCTACCCAACTTCCATTTAGATTTCCATTGGGATGAAATATCATTTCATAAACAATATCACTATTAGCATCCTTCTCTTTCTTTTGAACTCTCAAATCTGCTGATTCGGAGCAGACAGCGACACCTTTGTAATTATAGATTTCTACATAATAGTAGTATCCTAAAATATTTTTCTCTGGTTCGAATCTCTTGTCTTTGTCTACTTCTTTCCAAACAGAATTTAGCCTTACTTTATTATCCTGACAATACCGCATTTTTTCAAGATTTATCATTGTTTTTTCATCGTAATCCATAAGTTCTCTAAAAATCACATTATCAATTCCAAATTTTCTGTAGAATTCTATATAGTCAACCATTCCTGGAACATCATGAATTCCCTCTTTTAATAACAAACAACTCAATCTTGGACGAAGACCTTTGTATAAAGCATATGGAATAATAACTGATAAATCCTCATTGGTACAGCCTTTTTCACCACATGGATATGGCATAAGTTTTTGGTTTATTGAGTCATCGTAATGAGCTTTACTGATATTTAGATGATCAAACTTTGCATCAATCAAATAATCAATAATTCTTTTACCAGCAATTTCTTTTAGTAAAACTGAGCCATTTGTTGTAATAGTTTTTTTCCTAATATTATATTTATTGAGAAGCTTAACTATTCTAACAAATCTTGGAGAAATAGTTGGTTCTCCACCTGTAAGTGATACACTTACATTCAGAGGTGCAATTTTAGCAAGAACTTCTTCCAATCTTCTGAAATATTCATCATCATCTTCAATTTTTTCTTTTTTATATATTTTGCTTTTATTTTCATACCGAAGCTGTGCAACACAAAATTTGCAATCTGCATTACAATAATCATCTACAAAAATTGATAAATTACAATTGCCATATACTTTTTTAGGCATATCAAACTGAAAGTCTATAAGTTCTTTATCTTTAATATCAAAATCTGCTTGCCTTGTGTATCGAATTTTTTCAAAAGTACTGCTCATAATATTCTCCCTTCCTAAAACAATAGTGTCTTAGAAACATCATTCCAATTAGTATTTACTAATCTACCATCTGCATAAAAAATTAAATCTCTTATAATTTCCGGATTAGCAGTATTTTTTTCTAAATAACATTTTACAAGTTTATCTCTATAATAAAAATGCTTGACATTATAATACAATCCATTAATTGTATATGCATATAAAAAAGCCGACCGATGCTCAATAGCATGACAAATTTTCGAAATATCTACAAACTGTTCCTGATAATTCCAATATCCATCCTTTTCAGGATCAATTGGAACTGGTTCTCTAAAAATCACCGTATCAATTCCCAATTGTTCATAATGTTGGCAATACTGTAGCATCTGATCTAAATTGCTCATAAAACTTTTTTGTAAAGTACAACCCATACGCGCTCTCATATTATGTGCATTACAGAACTCAGCAATTTCAGATATTTGCTTTTCTGTTAAATCACCTTTTGTTTTCATTATACGATAGTTATCTTCTGGTGAAATTGCATGTCGACTAATATTTATATTGTTCAGGAAACCATTTTCATGCATATGCTCCAAAATAGATTTTCCATCAACAATGTCAAGAAGTCCTGTACCATTAGTGGAAAATGATCTAATTTTGTATCCATATTTATGTATAAGTTTCATAATTTCAGGTAAGCGTTTAGATTTTGTAGGTTCTCCTCCTGTTATCATGATAGATGGATTAAGTGGTTTTAAATACTGTAGAATGTAATCCAATCTTTTTAAATACTTCTCGTCATCCATAATTTCTTCTGAACACAAGAAATTGTTCTCATATTTATTCATGCAAAAAGAACAATCAGAATTACAGGCGTTAGTCACGTAAATTGTAAGCCCCACATTACTGTAAATATCATACATTTGGCCAGCGATTTCCATTTTCTTTATTGTGTATTTTCCTACATCATGAGTTTCTGTTTTGGGACGTCCAACTGGTTCAAATTTTATTGTATTCATTCTGCTATTCTCCTTTTCTCATAATCACTTCTTGCTACAAGGTCTTTACCAAAACATGTTCCATCACATGCATAAATAAACCAATCATCAATATTCTGAACAATAACTGGTTTAGAATATCCCTTTTCATTTTCATATTTACCATAACTTTGCAAATAGAAAATATTGGATATTTCTTTCAAACCAGCCTCTTCTACTAAATCCACAATCCAGTCATCTCCATGACGAAGTCTAACATTTAAAATAATATCAAAATTTGGATTATCTTTTGATAACTCGTAAAAATCTTTACATTTTTTTACAATTTCATTATCAATTTGATATAACCAATAATTTACGCTAATTTTAATTATAATAGGAATATTATTGGATTTTCCAAATTCTACTAATTTATTAAAATGTTCATCAAGTAAAAATCCATTTGTAAGAATAATTACTTTTAAACATCGTCCTGTTTCAACACCATATTGTAAAAAAGAATACATATCTTTATGTAGTAATGGTTCTCCGCCTTCAATTTGAAGTTCAAAAGGATTTTCTTTTGAATCAATAATTTTTTTGAATTCTGCAAAACTCATATATGTACTGTTCTTTGAGCTCGACCACATACAGCAAAATTCACAATCAGCATTACAGCTATTTGTGATATTTATATATTGCCGTATTTTCATTTTCGTATCCATAAATACCTCCTTTAAAATTATTAATTTGTCAATGTACTCACAATGACTTATTGCCAATATAATTCTACAATAAATCGAGCGTATTATATCATGGTTTACGTAAAGTTTCAATGTTTTTTATTAATTTACATAAATTAATTTTCTATTTTATTTATATATATAATAATTTTCTAAATACTATTCAATTTAATATAAAATCTGACAACTTCTATTAAACTAACTCTATATCTTTGGAAAAATATTAAGTTCGAATTCAGTTGAATCAGATGTTTTTTTTATACTTTTTTCTCTTTTTAAATATGTGATTTTGAAAACTAAACTTTTTAATAAAACATTTTTTTCTTCAGCATTTTCCAACTTTTTATATAGTTCCATAATATTTTTTAATTTAGGTATTTCAATTCTTTCTTTATCAGATTTTAATATAGTTGTATTGTATTCATTTAATCTATTTTCCAAATTTCGAATATTGTTTTTTATCTTTTTCGAACGACTAATAAATTCCTCTTTACTATAAATATTATTTTCTAAAAGTTCATATATTTTATTAAGTTTAGAATTTTCTCTTTCTAATAATTTTTGTAATTCAAGAATATTATTTTCAAGTATTAAATTATTACTAAACTTTAAATTTTCTAAAACTTTATAATCAATAATATAGTTTTGAAAATATATTTGCAAAGCTTCAATTACTTTATTTTCAACTATATATAGTTTTGAGCTTATATTATCACATTTTGAATTAGAACACATAAGAACTTCTGGTTTATTATATTTGTTATATGGTCGCCTTTGCATTGGTTTACCACATTTTTCGCAAAATATAATTCCTACTAGTGGATTTTTAACAATATTATTATGCTTTACTTTTGGAGTATTTTGTTTTCTTTTTTCTTGCACTAATTCCCAAATTTTATTATCAATAATTGCTTCATGTAATCCATCATAAATTAAAAAATTAGAATTACGTGGTCTAGTAATTATAATTCGTCCATCTTTTGTCTTCTTTTGTTGTTTCCTTCTATTCCAAACAACTTTACCTATATATGTGGGATTAGACAATATATCTTTAACAGAAGAAGCTGTCCACTCTTCTGCAATTCTAGGCTTTACTCCCATATTATTTAATTGTTTTACAACTGAATTTATTGTATTATTTTCAATTAAATATAACCTAAAAATTTCTTTTACAATACAAGCTTCGTTTCTATCTATTGCTAAACTATAGCCTTTAGAATTTTTTAATTTTATTCTTGTATATCCAAATGGAGGAATATTTCCTACAAATTTGCCTTCCTGAACTGAAATTTCGCGTCCTCTTTGTAAACGTCTATTAATTGTTTTGTATTCTCTTCTAGACATAAATAACCCAAACTCGAAATACTCTTCATCAAATTCGTTATCTGGATCATATGTTTTTACTGGTGTAATAATTTTAGTATGAGAATACTTAAAAGCCTTTAAAACCTTACCTTGATCACTGGTATCACCACGAGCAAGTCTTTCTACTTCAACAACTAAAACACCTGTCCATGTTTCATTTTCTACATCTTGTAAAAGTTTCTGCATTTCTTTTCTTTCATTAATTGTTTCACCACTTACAACTTCTCTATAAATTTTACCAATAGCTAAATTTCGTTTTTGAGCTAAAGTACTTAATATTTTTTCATGTCTTGCTAAAGTCTCACCTTCTCCATATTTTTCAGCTTCAATATCCTCTCTTGATTTTCTTAAATATATTGCATATGTTTCATTTGGCATATCATTCTTCCCCTCTATATTTAATAGAAATTGCTTAGATTTCATTATTTATATATATTTTTTATTTATTAAGTTAATTATAATGTTATCTATATATTCTTTTTGAGTAGTAATATTCTCAACAATATTATCATTATAAAATTTTATAGTAGTTCCTTCTAATTTATATTCTTTTAATATCATTTAAATCACCTCTATAAACTTTATGAAAAAAATATGCAAACAGAATTGAAATTTTCTAAATCACCCAAATTTTATAACTATATTTTATTGAGTTTTTCTTCGCTATCGCTCGAAAATTCCTACAATAGAACCAAAGTAGATGTTATGATAATTACAAAATACAAAAATTTACTAAATCGTCCACGTATTTGTTCGAAG